>OIER01000013.1_pt1 | contig 283235 bp, 202 predicted proteins | sample 1581801 | NCBI WGS metagenome assembly OIER01 (sample SAMN03281006, study PRJEB24777) | human gut metagenome | isolation source: fecal sample PR165 from 1 month old male Malay infant, vaginally delivered... | reverse complement strand
CCAAACACCGTAAGCCAGGACAGGGAAGGGAAGACAGCTACGGAAAACACAGGACGAGGTACGCAGCACACACAACTGAGTTAGCAAAAACAGATGCCAATGCTACCACTCTTGAAAAACTTTAGGAGGGAAAAAGCAGAGAAGAATTTCCTTGTTCAAGCACGTGCCAACAAAAGTCTGAATGTAAAATCCATAAAGAAGACTACATATTTTGCACTTCCCCCTCTACCACACATACACACTTGACAGTTATTATTTGAAAAAAGTTCTATGAAAATTTGGTTTATATTATAAACTATATTATATTTGTAAAGTAATTAAGTAAAATAAACTTTTATCATTCAACCTATAAAACATCATAACAATGAAAACAAACACAACATTTCACAAGAAACGTGCCACTATCCTGGCATGCGCCACACTAGCTATTCCGAGATTTGCCACTGAAAATATAGCACAAACCACCGACTTTATATCACTATAATAAGAAATAAAGCTATGAAAACAAATCAGAACAACAAAAAAACCGTTCCAACTCAGGAACAAATCGAAGTAGTATGCCGGCAAAGAGCCCGTCATTTTTGGAATTGGCTCACTTGGTCATTAGTCTATTATGTGGTAATAAACCTGTTTCTTATAGCTATAAACTGGTTTACCAGTCCACACTACTGGTGGGTACTATGGGTGATAGCAGGCTGGGGAATCAGCTTGCTGATGACAGCCATAGAGAAAAGCATCAAATATTAATTAATCACAAACTAAAAAGAAAAAACAGTATGGAAGAAAGAAAATTGAATGAGAAAGAGAGTTTGGAACTCATCGCTCAAATGATTCAGAATACAAAAAACAGGCTAGAAACCAATTGTGGCATGCCGTTCCTTTTTTGGGGATATACCACTATCTTTGTCAGCCTACTGGTCTGGTTTCTGGTAGTAACTACCCGGAATTATTATTGGCAATACCTATGGTTCTTACTCCCCATCATCGCAGGAACAGGAACTTACCTTTCCACACGTAATCAGCAGCCGGGTATCAAGACTCATTTAGACAAAGTAATCAATTATATTTGGTTGGTATTCGGCATAACCGGCTTTCTGATATCCATGCTCGCCATGTTTTTCTGGCAACTTCCCATCCTATTCATGGTCCTTCTGCTGATGGGCATGGGAACTACACTAACAGGTCTGGTGATAGGTTATAAAACTGTCACTATTTGCGGCACACTGGGAGCGTTAAGCTCCATCGGATGCCTTTTTTATCCAGGTCTAAACCAGATATTAATCTTCGCTCCTGTCTTTATTTTTATGATGGTTATTCCGGGACATGTGTTGAATCATGCTGCCCGTAAACAAAAAAAATCGTAACTTTGCGCCTATGTTCAAAGAATTGAATCCATTACTACATTCCGAACTGAGACTTGCCGTGATGTCCATACTGGTTTCAGTGGAAGAAGCCGAGTTCAGCTATCTGAAACAACAGACAGGAGCAACGGCAGGTAATCTGAGTGTGCAAATAGACAAGCTGAACAAGGCTGACTATGTAGAAGTCATCAAGACATTTAAAGGAAAAATGCCTTGTACCATTTGTAAGATTACACAAAAAGGGCTTGAAGCTTTTGAAGAATATGTAGATGCATTAAAAAGTTATATAAACATAAATACATAACAGATCATATCATTATTTGTTCCATCCACAAACCTGTTTGAATAAATACTGTTTAACATCTTGATTGACAGGCATTCTGAAATTCACCATCCTAGGATGATTATATGAGATAACTTTCTATTATCCCATATAATTTTTTAGAATAAACACCTTAATAAAAGGTTTTGTAAATTTGTACCCGGAAGAGAGAACATCCTCTCCCACAAAAGCGTTTATATTATACAAACTTTAAATAAAAGAATTATGGAATTTGTAACGAATGAAAAGCTGACAATCGTAGGTGCTGCCGGAATGATTGGCTCGAACATGGCTCAAACTGCTATTATGATGGGCCTTACTCCCAATATTTGTTTGTATGACCCATACGCTCCCGGTCTGGAAGGTGTGGCAGAAGAACTATACCATTGTGGTTTCGAAGGCATGAACATCACTTTCACTTCCGATATCAAGGAAGCTTTGACCGATGCTAAATATATTGTAAACTCAGGTGGTGCGGCACGTAAAGCCGGCATGACCCGTGAGGACTTGCTGAAAGGAAACGCAGCCATCGCTGAAGAATTCGGAAAAAATGTAAAGGCCTATTGTCCGGACGTAAAACATATCGTGGTTATTTTCAATCCGGCTGATATTACCGGTCTGATCACCTTATTATATTCAGGCCTGAAACCATCACAAGTTACAACTCTTGCCGCTCTTGACTCTACACGCATGCGCAGCGAATTGTCCAAGCATTTCGGCATCGCCATGGATAATGTAGAAAACTGCCGCACGTATGGCGGTCATGGTGAGCAGATGGCTGTTTATGCTTCTACCGCTAAAGTAAACGGAAAAGCATTACTTGATATCATCGGCACTGATGCTTTGACAAAAGAACAATGGACTGAAATACAACAAAAAGTAACTAAAGGCGGTGCAAACATCATCAACCTGCGCGGCCGCTCTTCTTTCCAAAGCCCGTCATATGTTTCTATCGAAATGATTGCCGCCGCCATGGGAGGAAAGCCATTCCGCTGGCCTGCAGGTACTTACGTATCCAATGGTAAGTTCGACCATATCATGATGGCCTGGGAAACTTCTATCGCTAAGGATGGCTGCCACTTAAAAGAAGTGAAAGGCACGCCCGAAGAAGAAGCCGCATTAGAAAAAAGTTATGCACACCTTTGTGCTTTGCGTGATGAAGTGATTGCGATGGGAGTACTTCCTCCGGTTTCCGAATGGAACAAGCTGAATCCTAATATTAAATAATTCTGATTACAATATTCCGTTAAAAACATCGCCGGGTTCGCCCTTGGCGATGTTTTTTTTGTATCTTCGCACTCGCAATGATAGACCAACCCACCATAGACCGGATACTGGATGCCGCACAAATTGTAGATGTGGTATCCGAGTTTGTCACTCTGCGGAAACGCGGTGTGAATTTTGTCGGACTTTGTCCATTCCATGATGACAAAACCCCTTCATTCTATGTATCACCGGCCAAAGGATTATGTAAATGCTTCGCCTGTGGAAAAGGTGGAAATGCTGTCCATTTCGTTATGGAACACGAACAGATGACCTATCCCGAAGCACTACGCTGGCTGGCCAAAAAATACAATATAGAAATAAAGGAACGCGAATTGACCGATGAGGAGAAACAAGTACAAAATATACGGGAAAGTCTCTTTGTAGTCAATGAGTTTGCCCGCGATTATTTTCAAAACATCCTCTACAACCACGCTGACGGAAAAGCCATTGCCATGTCTTATTTCCGCCAACGGGGCATTCGTGACGATATTGTCAAGAAATTCCAATTGGGATACAGCACTACCGCTTCTGACGCATTGGCACAAGAAGCCATGCGAAAAGGATATAAAAAAGAATTTCTGCTCAAGACCGGACTATGTTACGAAAAAGAAGATGGCAGTTTACGCGACCGTTTTTGGGGACGTGTGATATTTCCATGGTTTAACATCAGCGGAAAAGTGCTTGGCTTCGGTGGACGTGTACTGGACAGCCGCACCAAGGGAGTAAACCAAAAATACGTCAATTCGCCCGAATCCGAAATTTTCAGTAAACGAAAAGAACTATATGGCATTTATCAGGCTAAAGCTGCCATTGTAAAAGCCGACTGTGTTTACATGGTAGAAGGATACACCGATGTAATTGCCATGCACCAATGCGGGCTGGAGAATGTAGTGGCCAACTCGGGTACAGCATTGAGCGAACAACAAATCCGGTTGCTACACCGCTTCACCTCCAATATCACCCTATTATATGATGGTGACGAAGCCGGTATAAAAGCAAGCATCCGAGGTATCGATATGTTACTTGCAGAAGGCATGAATATCAAAGTGCTGCTTCTGCCTGACGGAGATGATCCCGATAGTTTTTCCAGAAAACACAATGCCACGGAATTCAGAAAATACATTGATGATCACGAAGAGAACTTTATCCGTTTCAAGACCAACCTTTTACTAAAAGATGCACAAAGGGACCCCATCAAACGGGCCGGATTGATATCGGACATGGCACGAAGTATCGGACTGATTCCGGATAAAGTAATTCGATATACCTGCTTGACAGAATGTGCTACCCTCTTGAACGTAAACGAGCAAATTATTTTAGACGAGATCAAAAAGCATCTGCTTCAACGGGATGATAACTATCTGGAACAAATCAAGAAAGAAAAAGACGCATCCGCCACTATCGGCTCTCTGCCTTCTGCCGATGCACCTTTTCCTGCCGGCAGCATACCTCCTGCCGATATGCCCCCCATAGAAGTAGATGATGATGTTCCCCCTCCGTTTCCTCCTGCAGAAGCAGAAGCGGGGTATCAATCGTATATTCCCCAAGAAGGACGGGAAAAGTACGTTTTTTATGTAAAAGAACAGTTACTGCTTCAAACTTTGATACGCCACGGAGAGAAAGTCATGTGTTATGTAGAAACGGAAGAAAATACGGAAACTCCGCTCACTGTGATAGAATATATTTCCATGGATTTGAAACAGGATGAATTACAGTTCCATAATCCGTTGCACCGGAAAATACTAGCAGAGGCAGAAGCTCATCTGCATGACTCCAACTTCACGGCAGAGCGTTATTTTCTGGCTCATCCCGACCCTACAATCAGCAAGCTGGCAGCAGATATGATAAATGATCGTTACCAATTGAGTAAAAGCAATTCACAAGCGATGGTCAAAGATGAAGAACGCTTACACGAACTAGTACCACACCAACTTATCGACTTCAAACTTGCCATTTTAGAAGAAGATATGAAATATACGCTGCAAGCATTGAACAAGCCTGAAGTAGCAGCCAATGCCGATAAATGCCTTGAAGTCATGGCCCACTTTAAAGAATTAAGTGAATTACAAAAAATTATGGCCAAGCGTGCCGGAGACCGGGTAGTATTAAAATAAAGGAGGCATAACTCCTTACCGGTTATGCCGTATCAAATCCATAAATTCCTCACGTGTTTTGGCTTGATTAAACGCACCTGTGAAATCAGAAGTAGTAGTAATGGCATTTTGTTTCTCTACCCCGCGCATCTGCATGCACATGTGCTTGGCTTCGACCACTACCATCACTCCCAGCGGATTCAAAGTTTCCTGAATACATTCTTTTATTTGCAATGTCATACGTTCCTGTACCTGCAACCGATGAGAAAACACATCAACTACCCGGGCAATCTTACTCAAACCGGTGATATAACCATTGGGAATATAAGCAACATGTGCCTTTCCATAGAACGGAAGCATATGGTGTTCGCACAAAGAGAAGAAATCAATATCTTTCACGATAACCATCTGACTATATTCTTCTTTGAATTTTGCTCCCAATAAAATGGCATGCGGATCTTGTTCATAACCGCGTGTCAATGTCAGCATAGCTTTGGCTACGCGCTCAGGAGTTTTCAGCAATCCTTCTCTTTCTACATCTTCACCCAATAGCGATAAAATACTCTGATAATGGCCTTTCAACTGTTCAATTTTCTCTGCTGACCATTCGGGATGCAATAGTTCTTCCATGTTATTAGTCCAGGGGAATATTAATTTGTTCACGAACAATAGATACTTCTTTAAAAACACCGGTAGCCTTCAGACGGCGCATAGCGGCATCCGCTTCCTCAATACTGCGGAAATCACCTACACGACACAGCCAACGAGGCGGCTGGAAATAGGCATAGACAGGCATATCGGGAAACTCTTCTTTCACCTTGGTAGCCACGTTATTAGCTTCATTACGAGCCACACGCGAATTGTTTCCTGCATAGACCTGAACCCGATACCCTCTGGCTTTCAACATTTTCTGCTCACCTCCCGTAACATTCCCTGTATAGATACTACCAATCAAGCCTGTTATTTTAGGATCTTGATGGATGGTTACAGTACCTTCTCCGGCACGGTTACGCTGCAAGCTTTCTACTATGTTCTGCTGTGCCAAGGCGGAAAGTCCGAAACTTAAAAAGAGTAGGATAAAAATGTATCTCATGTCGTTTTATGAATTTAGGTAAATCATCACAGATTACTCAGATTCCCACAGACGATTTTATGATTCTTTATCTGTGTAAGCTTGAGTAATCTGTGATGAAATTAATTATTTGAATGCATCGATAATGCCTTTGAAATCAACAACTTTCAAAGCAGCACCACCAATCAAACCACCGTCTACATCAGGGTTAGCAAACAATTCTTTAGCATTAGAAGGCTTGCAGCTGCCACCATAAAGGATTGAAGTATTATCAGCAACTTCTTTACCATACTTGTCAGCAATCAAAGAACGGATAAACGCGTGGATTTCCTGAGCCTGTTCAGCAGTAGCAGTCTTACCTGTACCAATAGCCCAAACCGGTTCGTAAGCCAGGATAATCTTACTAAAATCTTCAGCAGACAAAGAGAATACCGATGCCAACTGAGCAGCAACCACTTCATTTTGTTTGTTAGCTTCACGCTCTTCCAATACCTCACCGATGCAGAAGATCGGCTTCAAATTATTAGCCAAAGCCAATTTAACTTTTTCTTCCAGAATTTCTACTGTTTCGTGATAGTAAGCACGACGTTCTGAGTGACCCAGGATTACATATTCAGCACCTGTAGAAGCAACCATTTCAGCAGAAACCTCACCGGTATATGCACCTGATACTTTATCTGCACAGTTTTCTGCACCTACACCAATTACAGCTTTGTCAACAATAGGAGTAACAGAAGCCAAGTGAATAAACGGAGTACAGATTACTACATCACAATTAGGTTTGTCAACAGCCAAAGCTTCATTCAATTCTTTTGCCAGAGCAATACCTTCCTGAAGGTTCTTGTTCATTTTCCAGTTTCCTGCAACAATGTTTTTTCTCATTTTGTTTATTTTATTAAAGGGTTAATGAAATTATTTTGTTCGATTCTCTTTCAATTTCTTTTTCCTATGAAAATGCTCCCAAATGACATCCACCATGCTGAAAAACAACAACGGGAAGACAAACCATGCCAATACCAGCACCACTTTATGACTGAAAGTCTTTTCATTGATTTGTGCCAAGGGCAATTTTTCCAGCCTGTCGGTCAGCACATATTCATCAGGCAGACTATTCACACTCCACTTGTTTATAACTACTCCGTTCTTCAGCAACATCAGTCCAGGATTAGAGCGTATCATGGTTTTCAGTGTAATGTCATCCATCAGGCAAAAAGGATACTCGGCTCCCGTACGCTCCTGCCAGTCTTCAATGTCACTATCGGGTGATGAAGTAAGACAATAGAATTGATATCCATGCTCCACACTATAATCATACAGTTCATTTATCAGGTCAATGGTACTATCATCCGCCTGGCTCAGCTGATGCGCCACCAACAGAAAAGTATAATTATCATCATCCAGTACTTCATCGGTTATATCTTCCCCATCTTCTTGACGAATAATAGAAAAGTCATGAATAGGCGGTTCGTATCCTTGTTCCTTCACTATCGTTTGGGAATCTACAAAAGTCCATGTGCTATCGGGATAATTTTCTAATGTAAATTCTTTCTCCACTCCATTTTTTTGAAGAATAAAACGAGTTTCATAAACAGTAGGCTTCGCTCCTTCCGGAATTTCCATCCCTTTACGTATATCTGCCCCGATATGATAAGGGCGGAAATCAAAGACAGGCAATTCATGGTAACAATACAAAGTCATCCCCGAAATATAGAGAAACGCATACATAGCCACCAACCAATCGAAACGTTTGGTCACCAAAGGAGTTATACGGTTTCCCCATTTAAAAACGGAAGCCGCAGCTATCAACAAAAATACATTCTTCCCAAAAGTTTCCCAATTAGTCAAAGTCACAGCATCGCCGAAACATCCACAATCCGATATCGGATTGGAAAGAGCCAACCATAAAGTGAGCGGAGTCATCACCCCCATGATAAGCACAACAAACAAGGTTGTCATTCTTCTGCGGATACCAAACAAAAGATATACTCCTAAACAAAACTCAACCATTGCCTGCAATATAGACGCCAGAAACGGAAGAAAGGCAGGCACCGAAGCAGCCCAACCGAAAGCCTCCAAATAATCCTGAATTTTATATTGGGTACCCAGCGGATCTACCGCTTTGACAAAACCGGAAAATATAAATACTACCGCCAGCAAAAAGCGGCAGGCATTTGTCCAGATTCCAATGATACTATGTAACTGTTTACTCTCCAAATTCCAACTTGATCAATCCGAATACAGAATAATTAATCATATCCATATAGTTGGCATCAATGCCCTCTGATACCAATGTGGCTCCATCGTGACCTTCAATCTGCTTGGTACGATAGATTTTCATCAAAATCAAATCAGTATACGAACTGACACGCATGCTGCGCCATGCTTCGTCATAATCATGATTCTTGGCCAGCATCAGTTCCAATGCCTGTTTGGCATACCGGTCATACAATTCCAAAGCACGTTCTTCAGTCATATCATCCGTATCAGCATATCCCAGCTCCAATTGGATCAGGCCGATTATTCCATAATTCACAATAGCGATAAACTCCGAACGGATACCTTCATCTACCATCGTCACCCCTTTGATTTCAATACTACGGATGCGGTTTGCCTTGATAAATATCTGATCGGTAACAGATGAAGGGCGCATGATACGCCATGCTGCGCCGTAATCGTGCAGTTTTTTCGCAAACAAATCACGGCAGACAGCTATTACATGTTCAAATTGTTGTTTCGTATCTTTCATCACACTCTATGATTAGACAGCAAAGTTACGCATTTTTCTGCTTAAGCGTAAACAAAAAGGCGGAAAAGAATACTCTTTCCCGCCCTATTTTGTATTTCTTAATTAACTAAAGCTTAAGAACATCTTAACACTTGTCCCGGACGAAGAATAGTTCTACGGGTAATATGGTTCAACTTACATAAAGCATCAATAGATGTACCTGTTTTCTGTGCAATGCGGCTCAATGTATCTCCACTTCTTACCTTATGGTAACGGATAGTACCATCTGATGAAGCCAACAAATTCACGTTCTTACTATTCGTGTTACGCTGGTATCTGTTATTACCTTTTCTAAACAAATAAGAATCGGCTACAATATCCTGTTTTTCAAAATCAAATAAAAGTGCCGGATTAATGGCCTGTCCCAAGAAACGGGTTTCAAAATGAAGATGTGATCCAGTAGAACGCCCGGTATTTCCACCCAATCCGATAGGTTCTCCTGCTTCTACATACTGATTCTCATCCACAATCTGCTTTGACAAGTGACCATAGACAGTCTCCAACCCATTCTCGTGACGAATCACTACATATTTTCCATATCCGCGACGTTCATACTTCACCATACGCACCTTTCCACTGAAAGCTGCACGGATCGTATCACCTATATATACTTTTATATCCAATCCATTGTGCATACGACGACGACGGGGACCAAATTTAGAAGTTATTTTTGTGTGTTCTGTCGGCATACGGAAACCGGTCATATCAATACGGAATGTATCAGGAATAGTAACAGTATTACCATAAGCGTGTACACGCTCGTTACTCCAATTAGGATAGAGACTATATGCAGGATAAGCTGACTTTTCCGCCTTTATCTGACGAATCAATGCAACAGAATCTACTGCTTTCAATTTTCGGTCGATAGGTGCCTGGCGTGCCAACAGATCCTGTCCTGACACATTCAGGCTGACTAGGGCGAAGGCTGCCGCTGCGACTACTTTAACACATTTCAAAATCATCCGTTTTTTTGGTTTTTCTTTTAATATTCGTCATTAGCATAAAGGGAGCCGAACACAGCTTGTTTATACTCGAATATCTCATCTGGTTTAAAAAATCGTTTAAGTTCCACTTCAGCGGTTTCCGGCGAATCGGAAGCATGAACTATATTCTCCTGAAAGCTCATGCTGTAATCTCCACGGATAGTTCCAGGAGCCGCCAGACGTCCGTTAGTAGGACCGGTTAATGTTCTCACTACTTGAACTGCGTCCACACCTTCAAAGCAACATACAATAACAGGACAAACCATCATTGCATCTTTCACGCGCTGAAAGAACGGCTTTGAACTTAAATGAGCGTAATGTTCGCTAAGCACTTCATCCGTTAACTGAACCATTTTCATTCCGGCTAAACGCAGACCTTTCCTTTCAAATCTATTAGTAATCTCACCTACCAACCCCCTCTGCAGAGTACAAGGTTTCAAAATAACCAGCGTTTTTTCCATCATAATATTCGGTTCATTTAAGGTTAATACTGTGCTTCTTTTCAAAAATTCTCCCAAAGATAGAGATTTTCCTTGAGAAACAAGGTACTTCTTTAACTCTTTTTTTATATAAGTTATATACAAAATCCCGGTAAAATACCCTGTAACCTCTATAAACAGGGAGAAAACATCGCAAATATGTTATGCAACATATATCTTTATTTTTAACAATGTAGTAACATAAACTAAGAAATAGCCGCCCAATTTATATTTGTTTTACGCAATGCTTGCAATTGCCGCCAAAGAATAGCATTTTCCGGACGAGTCCCTGTGGGGTCTTCATCTACAATACGATTTGCCACATCACGGACATATTGCAATAATTGACCGTCACGGGCAATATCGGCTATCTTCAAGTCAAAAGCGACACCACTCTGCTGGGTTCCCTCTAAGTCACCGGGACCGCGCAACTTCAAATCGGCTTCCGCTATCTCGAAACCATCATTGGTCTGTACCATTATTTCAAGCCGCTTGCGAGTTTCTTCGGTCAGTTTGTAAGTGGTGACCAGAATACAATAAGACTGGTCGGCGCCACGCCCCACACGGCCACGTAACTGATGCAATTGTGAAAGTCCGAAACGTTCGGCGTTTTCAATGACCATTACCGAGGCGTTAGGGACATTCACCCCGACCTCAATCACTGTAGTGGCTACCATAATCTGAGTATCACCACTGACAAAACGCTGCATCTCGGCATCTTTCTCCGCCGGTTTCATCTTACCATGCACCTTGCTGACCTGGCAATCGGGAAATTCCGCACAAATCAGTTCATACCCCTCTTCCAGATTCTTGATATCCATTTTCTCACTCTCTTTTATCAAAGGATAAACAATATAGATTTGCCGCCCTTCTTCTATCTGTTTGCGAATGGAGGCATAAAGACTGGCGCGACGATTGTCAAACTGATGGATAGTCTGGATGGGTTTACGGCCCGGCGGCAATTCGTCAATAACTGATACATCAAGATCACCATACAGTGTCATAGCCAAGGTACGGGGAATAGGGGTAGCCGTCATGACCAGCACATGAGGTGGACAAACATTCTTACTCCATAACTTGGCACGCTGAGCCACCCCGAAACGATGTTGTTCGTCTATAACCACCATTCCCAAAGAAGAAAAGCCCACAGTATCTTCCAAAACGGCATGCGTGCCTATAAGAATCTGAACATCCCCCGTCAGTAAATCCCTCAATATCTTCTCACGCTTCTTTCCTTTGACAGATCCCATTAAAAGTTCCACGCGCACATCCATGCCAAACAGGAATTTCCGAATAGTTTCATAATGTTGGGCGGCAAGAATCTCTGTAGGAGCCATCATACATGCCTGATAGCCATTATCCAGTGCGATGAGCATGGACATCAAGGCCACCAATGTTTTCCCACTTCCCACGTCACCTTGCAGCAAACGGTTCATCTGCCGTCCGCTTCCCATATCTTTTCTTATCTCCTTTATCACCCGTTTTTGCGCTCCGGTCAGTTCAAAAGGAAGATTCTGTGAATAAAAAGTATTAAAGATCTCACCCACCCGTTCAAAACGCAGGCCCCGATATTTACGCTGCCTGTCTTTACTGTAACGTAGAATATTGAGCTGCACATAGAACAGCTCTTCAAACTTCAAACGATATTGGGCCTTCCGCAGCAATTCGGGATTCTTGGGGAAATGAATATTACGGATGGCCTCATCCAAAGACATTAAATGATGCTCCTCTACTAACTGAGGAGGCAATGTTTCAGCAAGAGGTTCCTGTAGCAGGGCAAGCGCATTCTTCATTAACCTCTCCAGCCCATGAGAGTTCAAGAAACCGCGCTTCATCCTTTCCGTTGTGTTATAATAAGGCTGCAACCCCATCGTAGATAAGGTAAGTTCGCCTGAAGGATCCATATCGGGATGAGCCACATTGATACGACCATTGAATACGGTTGGTTTACCAAAGACAATATACTCTGTCTTGGTTTTATAGTGCTCTAACAGATATTTAATTCCTTGAAACCAGACTAAATCAATGATGCCCGTACCATCAGAAAAATGACCGACAAGTCTGCGCTGTCTTCCCTCACCAAAAGTCTCAAAACTGAGGATTTCGCCTTTCAACTGGATATAAGGCATATTGCCGTCTATTTCATGAATATAATAAAGGCGGCTGCGGTCTACATATTTATATGGAAAATAGTACAACAAATCATGCAAGGAAAACAGATTTAATTCCTTGTTCAAGACGGTTGCACGCTGCGGGCCTACTCCTTGCAAATATTTTATGTCACGCGTAGTGATATCGAACATTTCAAATTAAGACTTCCGCTATTTTCAAATCAAAAGGGGTGGTTAATTTAATATTTTCTCTATTTCCCTGTACCAGACAGACCTCCCTGCCCATCGCCTCCACTACAGAAGCATCATCAGTAAAGGCATCCGTATATTCCTGTTGATATGCCTCTTTCAACAACTGCACTTCAAAGACCTGAGGAGTCTGAACCAGTTTATAGTCATTACGCGGAACCGTTTCACTTCCCGGCTTCGTAAGATGACGCACGGTTTCCACCACATCAATTACAGGAATGACCGCTTGCTTAGTCTGCGCCGCCTCATAACATCCGGCTATCACTTCCCGGGAAACAAAAGGACGCACGCCATCATGAACACCTACCAAGCCTTCTCCCCTCACGTATGCCAATCCATTCTTTACAGAATGGAAACGGGTCTCGCCCCCATCGGCAATATCATGACGCAAAGCAAAATGATGCGTTTCACAAAGATCTTTCCAGTAAGCCCGCTGGCTCACCGGAAGAACTAATATAATATGTATAGAAGAATCAAAAGCGTAAAAAGCCTCTATGGTACGCATCAACACAGGCTTGCCTCCCACAGGCAAAAACTGTTTGGGAATATCTCCCCCCATACGCAACCCTTTGCCTCCCGCAACTATAATGACATGCCTGTTCATTCTGCAATCATCATCCCTTGCTTCAATTCTGCCACCTTTTCCGCACCGACATATTTCCCAGCAATAGCAAATGAGAATGCCATAGCGGCACCGGGACCTTTACCAGTAATAAAATTACCGTCTTTCTCTACCAAAGCGGCAGTATACTCAGCACCTTCCAGATACTTCTCAAATCCCGGATAGCAAGTTACTTTCTTACCTTTCAACAAACCACGCTTTCCATATACCAACGGAGCGGCACAGATGGCAGACAACGGACGTCCCGCTTCAGCAAATGTCATAATTAACTTGCCCAAACCTTCGTGAGCATCCAGATTTGTCGCTCCAGGCAGACCGCCGGGCAATACAATCATTTCCGCATCCTCTTCTTTTACTTCTTCAAACACCATATCGGCTACTACCGGAACACCATGCGCACCGTTTACGGTCAGCACACCTGTTATAGAAACGGTCTTTACAGGCAAACCTGCACGTCTCAACACATCTACCGGGGTCAGTGCCTCCACTTCCTCGAAGCCTTCTGCCAAAAATACATAAATTGTTTTCATAAGCTACTTCAGTTTAAAGTAATATGTAATAGTACCTGTCTGGTTATTCACTCCGTCCACTTGGTTAAAGCGTGCCTTACGGGCAGCCTCTTCCGCCGCCTTCCGCAACGAAGCGTTTACTGTATTGGTACGTTTGTTGATACTAGTACTTATCACCTGTCCTGCGGGATTTACGGTAATAGTCACTACCACCCGTCCCTCATCCTGCACATTATAGACAGGCATCGGCAAACCGCCACTACCCAAAGAACGTCCATTGAGGTCAAATGTTCCGTAACCGCCCACTCCGCTGGATTTCCCTTCCGAAGAGTTTCCCGTCGGGCTACCCTCCAAACCGAAGCCTGTAGTACCGGTTCCTTTATTTCCCATTTGAGTTCCTTTTCCGAAAGCACCGGCTATCTTCTTCGCCGCCGCTTCCGCTGCCGCTCTTTCGGCTGCCGCTTTCTTCTCAGCCTCTGCTTTTTCTGCTTCAGCACGCTTCTCGGCCTCAGTCTTCTCTTTCGGCTTTACCGTCTCCTTTTTCGGTACGTCCTTTTTAGGAGTCTCCTTCTTGGGCTTTTCTTTTTTAGGAATTTCTCTTTTAGGTTCCTTTTTGGAGACTGTCACCGTTTCCTCTTCTGTTTGCGTGATGATTTCCTCTTTTGTTTCGACGGGAGAAACCATTTCGGGTTCGGATACATCGGGAGCCGGAACCTCGGGCTCATTCATTATATCCACATCCGTCAGCGTATAAGGATCGGCATTTCCTTGAGAAAGTTCCGTATTTCCCAGCATAACAGGGACACCCCCTTCTTCCTGAGCCTGAGGGCGACGGATAGCAATCACCAACAGCAGGATTAGGAGAAGAATATGCAGTACAGCCGTACCAATCAGTCCTGTTATCTTATTTTTCTTCATGCTTACAGCTTAACGTTTCTTCTCAGGCGGACGTGTAGCCAACACCATCTTGAAATGATTTTCATTAGCAATGTTCAGTACCCTTACTATTTCACGGTAAGGCACAACCTCATCCGCATAAAGGGCCACATACATATCGGGTTCTTTCTCGGCACACCTTTGCAGGAATGCGGGCAGTTCTTCCAAGTCTATCGGCATTTCATCTTCATTACCGAAAGCGGTATAGAAGTTCAGATTCTTGTCTATAATTACCCGTGTAAGTGGTTTCGCCGAAGTCTGCTGCCTGCCTTGCGGAAGCAATACCTTAATGGCATTGGGTGACACCATAGTAGAGGTAATCATGAAAAATATCAGCAACAGGAATATGAGGTCTGTCATAGACGCCATACTGAAATTGGGTGATATTTTTTGTCTTCTTTTTAACGCCATATATTTTTATTTTTGAACCGGTTCATTCAGCAGATCCATAAAATCCATGGTACGGGCTTCCATCTGGCCAACTACCTTATCCACACGTACCACCAGATAATTATAAGCAAACATGGCTGCAATACCTACTATAAGACCACCTACAGTAGTAATCATCGCCTCGTAGATACCTCCTGACAGCAATGTAATATCAATATTATTTCCGGCATTGGCCATCTCCCAAAAAGCGCGCACCATACCAGTCACTGTTCCTAAAAAACCAAGCATGGGAGCACCACCCGAAACCGTAGCGATGACGGGGAAGCCATTTTCCAATTTTGCCACTTCAATGTTTCCGGCATTCTCTATGGCAGCCTGCACATCGGCGACGGGACGTCCCATACGCGAAATCCCTTTTTCAATCATCCGGGCAGAAGGCGTATTAGTAATACGGCAATAATTGATGGCCGATTTCACCTCTCCGGTACGAATATAATCCCGGATACGTTCCATAAACAAAGGGTCTTCCTTACCAGCCTTGCGAATGTAAGCAAGACGTTCAAAAAAGATATAAAAACACGCAACGGACAGCAGAGCCAGCACAAGCATGATCCATCCGCCTTTTACCGCCATATCCCAAAGGTTCATCTGAGCCTCCCCCGAAACGGGTGTCAATGTGGGGTTACCCCCGGCAAGGGTATCCGCCAAAGCCGCCTGTGCAGCCAATAAAGTGATATTCATCATGAACGAAGACAATTTTTATATTCTTCAATAGTTTGTTTTAATCCCATATAAAGCGCATCGCTTATCAATGCATGACCGATAGACACCTCGTCCAGCCAAGGAATATGCGTATGCATATATTTCAGATTTACCAGACTAAGGTCATGACCTGCATTCAGTCCCATCCCCAGGCTACGTGTCACCTTCGCCGCTTCTATAAAAGGAGCAATGGCCACTTCGGGATTCTGAGGGTACATCGTAGCGTATGGTTCCGTATAAAGTTCCACCCGGTCGGCCCCCGCCTTGGCGGCATATTCTATCATCTCCTTGTCCGTACCGACAAAGATAGAGGTACGAATGCCTGCCTGTCCGAACGTATCCATCAGTTCGGTAAGGAAAGAAAGATTGGCCTTGGTATCCCATCCGGCATTAGACGTAATTTGATCGGGCGCATCGGGCACCAGCGTTACTTGATGAGGTTTCACTTTCAGTACCAGGTCAACGAACTCCGGTGCGGGATACCCTTCAATATTAAACTCTGTGGTAAGTAACGGACGAAGTTCGTACACATCGCTGCGGCGGATATGCCGTTCATCGGGACGAGGATGTACAGTGATACCTTCCGCACCAAACGCCTCACAGTCCAAGGCTACTTTCACCACGTCCGGATTGTTGCCTCCCCGGGCATTACGCAAGGTGGCTACCTTGTTTATATTTACACTTAACTTTGTCATCTTGGCAATATATTATTATCTTTGCAGTTCTGATGTGCAAAGTTAGCAGGTTTTATTAAAACCTGGTCCATTTTGACAAACAAAAGATTTATAAAATTAACTAATGAATATACGCCCAATGAAATTCGCCCTTTTCGGAAACACTTATCAAGCCAAGAAATCGGCTCATGTGGAACGTTTGCTATCCATTCTGTCACAACATAACGCCGAAGTCCATATCTGCCGCGAGTTCTACCAGTTTCTGACGAACGACCTCAAGATAAGCATCCGTCACGCCGGTGTTTTCGATGGAAATAATTTTGAAGCCGACATGATACTAAGTATCGGAGGCGACGGCACTTTCCTGAAAGCTGCCAGCCGTGTGGGTTCACGCAACATTCCCATACTAGGTATCAATACCGGACGATTAGGTTTTCTGGCCGATGTCTCCCCTGAAGAGATGGAGGACACATTTAATGATATCTACAATGGAAACTATCGGATAGAAGACCGCAGCGTATTGCAAGTATCCTGCAAAGAACAAGAACTGAAAGGTTACCCTTTCGGTCTGAATGAGATAGCGGTACTGAAGCGTGACAGTTCTTCTATGATTTCCATCCACACAGCCATCAATGGGGCCTATCTCACCACTTATCAGGCGGACGGATTGGTAATTGCCACTCCTACCGGTTCTACAGCCTATTCGCTGAGCATCGGGGGACCTGTCATCGTGCCACACAGTAATACCATCGCCATCACTCCGGTTGCACCACATAGCCTGAATGTACGCCCCATTGTCATCAACGACGACTGGGAAATCACATTGGATATAGAGAGCCGCAGCCACAATTTCCTGATTGCCATCGACGGACGTAGCGAAACTTGCCGTGAAGGAAGCCGGCTCACTATCCGCAAAGCCGACTATAAAATAAATGTAGTAAAACGAAACAGCCATATCTTTTTCAACACACTCCGCAACAAAATGATGTGGGGAGCCGATGGTAGAGGATGATATTACAATTCATCCTCAAAAATAGTTTAAATAGTGGTTATCAAGGTTATACAAAACCTTTTTATATCTAACAAATTTCTTTTTTCAAATACTATGATTATATTTGTGCCACAAATAAAAAATTCAGACCATACAATAGATCAGTAAAAAACACAAAAACATTACACGGCATATGAAAGGCACAATACAAAAATGGAAATTCATGATACTTCTGGGTGCATTACTGTTCTTAAGTAACATGACCTTTGCTGAAGACAAAATCAATCATTATACAGAGGGAATCCCTATAGACACAACAGAAGTTTCCATTTCAGACAAAACCAACATCCCCGACCGGCTTTATGTAGATTCTCTGTCATTGAAACGTCACTTTATCCACCGTATCGGCATTGAGGCACGTCCCGGATATATTTTCCCCACCAGTTCCTTTTTCAGAGGAGAAAATCTGAATTGGAAACCCATAGAGAATTCCCTGTCGCTTCACTTGAAATACTCATTCCAATTTCATCCGAACACCTATACCGACCGTATTTACAGAGGAGCCTATCAAGGTATCGGTGTGGCCTACTACAATATGTATGAGAAGCCGCAGTTGGGCAACCCGCTTACTGTCTATTTATTTCAAGGAGCGCGTATCGCCCGTTTCAACCAACGATTGTCGTTAAACTATGAATGGAACTTCGGCGCTTCATTTGGCTGGAAACCATATCACAGTGATTTGAACCCATATAATAAGGTGATAGGTTCAAAAGTAAACGCCTATCTGAATACAAACTTCTATTTCAACTGGATGCTCTCTCCCAAATTTGATTTCACAACAGGTGTGGCAGTGACGCATTTCTCTAACGGTAATACAAAATTCCCGAATGCGGGACTCAATTCCATCGGACTAAAGGTAGGATTGGTCTACAATATTAACAGAAAAGAAGAATGTTTTGCAAAACCTCTATATCAATCACCCGTACCTAAATTCCCCCGTCATATCAGTTATGACTTGGTATTGTTCGGTTCATGGCGCAGAAAAGGAGTAACTATTGGCGAAGGACAAATGGTTGCTTCTCCTGAAGCTTATCCGGTACTTGGATTTAATTTCGCGCCGATGTATAATTTCGGATATAAGTTCCGTGCAGGTATTTCATTGGACGGTGTTTATGACGGCAGTGCGAATGTATATAGTCCGGACGGATACGGTGACGAATTCCTCAAGCCGTCTGCCGGCAAACAACTAGCCCTAGGAGTTTCGGGACGTGCCGAGTACGTAATGCCTTACTTCACAGTTGGAATAGGATTAGGTACAAATGTGATTCATGCAGGCGGAGATTTAAAATCTTTCTACCAGATATTGGCACTAAAGATAGAAGTTACGCGCAGCTCATTCCTTCATATCGGATATAATTTACAGGATTTCCATGATCCTAACTATCTGATGCTGGGATTCGGATTCAGGTTCAATAATAAGTATCCAACTTTTCACAGACGATAGATGCTACGTCTAGTTTGCACAGACACATTCTACAAAATATACTGAAATTATCGGAATATATATATATCAAATAAGTTACATGTTTATTTGATAAATCCTTGATTTTTCACCTCACGGACGATAACAATCACCTGAATATATTATCTCTCACATACTCCTAGTATGACCAGTATATAGGTTCAACACCTTAAATCTGAACAAAGTTGTAAAGATATTATTTTTCCATACAACTATTGATCGGCGTAAAGCAATTACCCCTTTTTATATTAAAATTTTGCCCGTTGGCAGGAAATTACTACCTTTGTATCAGATACAATCATATTTGTTTACCATTAAAACCGAATCTGTTTATCGCAAGCCTGGACCGTTTTTGGGAAACTTCGGCATTTTTACCAGACAACAATAAAATCAAACAAGATATTCCTATACCAAGAATCTGCAAATCCTGCTACAAGATTCCGAAAAACTTGCGGCAAGTATGCAAAGTCTTCTTACGTTCTTTTTGATATGCGTATCCATCTTTTGAAAAGAAATCCCCCTCTCCCGGAGAATTCCCCCAAAAACCTTCAGAAGTTTCAGCCTCTCCGCAAACGTCCTGTTCATCGGCATTCCGGCTGACAGATTGATGCACTGAGATCCTTCAACTGCGTAGTTCTTTCTTTCAGCCGTGGTCAATAAATGTATAAAGGTGAATCCGAACACCGATAGAAAACCAAACAATACGACATCGCTTACCCTGTCACGCTGAAAGATCTTTTTCGGCTGAAGGATTTTATCGTGCATATCCTTCAGCCGAAAAGCCGATGAACAGGACGTTTGCGGAGAGACTGAAACTTCTGAAAGAAAAACAAGGTGTTTTGCCATGTTATACAATACGAGTGGAAAAACATCAAAACATCCTGTTGTTTTTGAAAAAGCTCCTGTTCTTTTTTTAAAAGCTCTTGATCTTTTTAAAAAACATCCTTGTCTTTGATGTGGAATTTCTGAATACAAAATCCCATCAAAAACACCGGTCCGATTCTCATAAGTAAAAACAGTGATTCAATATGGAGACAAAAATCATATTTTTCCCTCACTTATGCCTGTAACGCCTCTGTTCCTAAAAACACATCAAACATAGCGCATCAGTCATTCCCCAACGGAACAGCCGAGAAACTCTTATATTCCCTGGTCTGCCCCATCACAATCACAGGATTGTCAGAGGTTTCATATATGCTCAATACTGAAGAACTGATCCTGTCAATCTGCCAGTAGCAGTAATCCAGAAGAAGATATCTGTTATTGGGAGTGATAAAATCATACCGGAAATAATGTACATGCTCTTCCACTTCCTCGCCATCACATGTCGTCCGTGATTTACAGGAAGCCTTACCATTCAGCCCGAACTCATAATGTTCACAGACTTCCGCATCCCTGCCATCCTCAGTACGTATCTGAAATGTTCTCTCCCATGCATAGCCGGTCAGATTGGTAACAATGGTATTGCTATCCTCCCCGTAATGTTCATCAATACAACCTGCAAGAAACAGTACGCATATAACTGTCGAGCCCAATAATCCAATTAATGTTTTTTTCATAGTCCGTCACTTTTTTATTTTATTGAATACTATACCGATATATAAAATAATCTGTTCAAGTCCCTCCTTGTTGTCTTTTTCATCAATCAGGACACGCTTTCATTCTTATATTATAATAAAAGCGAGGCATAAAAGGTCTGCGCCAGCAATCATACCATTAATACTGGAATCTTTTATAATTTAGCAAGTTGTCAAAATATCTCTCATCAAGAGAGGCCGGTCTGATTTTTCGTCCTTCCAGTCTGGCCTTTCTCATCATCCAGTTCAGGGATTCCATATCTCTAAGACGGAATTCAAACACTTCCTCAGAAATATTCAGTTCACTGCCACTTCCAGCATGACAAGTCATGATTCCATCTTCATCTATTGTACAATGCCTGTAAAAACGGTAAGGGGCAGCTTTCATCTGATTGTCCAGCATTTATACCGAACCGTTCTTATTCATTGCAACATATCTTTCAATTTAACCGAAACAGAAATTATAGGTATTTTCACTACAGATTTCAATCTGTCCGTTTTTACTTCCTATGAAAACTTTATTTTCACATACCAGCCAACCGACAGCCAATGCAGTACTTTCAATACTCAGGTTAAGTATCCTTGCAAGTTCGGATATTGAAACAGACTTCACCTCATTCAGTGTATACCATATTTTTTCAGCATTGATTTTTACAGATTTCTTATCCATGATCTTATTTATAAGTAGTTCCGAATTGAATTTATATATGAAGTAATATCGGTTTCCAGGAAAAAACCAGATACTTATGACATATAGACCAGACACATGAATCTATATATCAGCCTTGTATTGGAAATTTCTTTTCAGTGGAGTTCCAATGTTTGATAATACTTTTCAGGTAAGAGCGAGATTTGCACGTGTTTATTTTTGTCATAATATAATCTCCAGGCTTGTGCCCTATGTGCAAACCCATCTAAATTAAAAGCGGAAGGGCATTAACCTCGTCTATAAGTGCGGGAGTCGAAGCCTTTGGTACAAACAGGAAACGCCCCCCGCTAAATATTGCAGGCTGAACGTATGGCTGTTCTTGGTACTTTCCGGGAAATTTCGACTTTTCACTTATACAGAACCAGCTAAACGCTTTTGTTTATAATTCCTTGTCCATTTTGATGAACATTCCAAACATACATGTATTTTACCAAAAAAACAACAATGTCAAGAACTTTTTTTGAGTTTTTTGTTTGAAAACATTTTTTTAAACAATTCATAACCAAATCATACAAAGCATTTTCACATACACGAAATATGACAGATATTTCCACATAGAATATCATTTGCTACATTCTATCCTTATAACTTGCCTTTATAACTCATCATCTGTAATGGAGCCCAATCCTTATATTTGTCCCATCACCTGCACCTTGCTTCTTCCGCTTCCGGTCTTCACCACCTGCACCTGCGCGGGGATACGTTCCGTCATCTCCGCCACATGGGAAATCACCCCTATCTTACGCCCTTGCATCTGCAACCGTTCCAAAGCATCCATCGCAATGCGCAGGGTGTCCATATCCAATGATCCGAAACCTTCGTCAATAAACAGCGACTCCACATTCATCCGGTTGGAGGATAAGGAAGACAAGCCCAATGCCAAAGCGAGAGATACCAAGAAAGACTCCCCACCCGAAAGGGAATGGACACTACGTACCTCACCCATCATATCAAGATCCACAATCTGCAAGGCCAGCGTGTCCGGAATACGCTGCAATTCATAACGGGGGGCAAGATCCTGCAAATGCCTGTTGGCATAAAGTAAAAGAACATCGAGCGTATAGCCTTGAGCTATTTCCTTAAACTTAGTCCCCGTTTGGGAACCGAACAACTCATTCAGTTTCGCCCAATTCTCGTAGATGGAAGTTTTCTCCTCCAATTCCTTCTTAATGCCGGCTATGCGTTCTTTACCTTTTATATGATTCTGTATCGTCACTTCTATTTGGGCCAAGCGCCCGGTTTCCGCTTCTTTGGCGGCGGTGCAGGCTGTCAATGTTTCAGCCAGCGACTCCCTGCTCTCCGTGGTATCCGGTTTCAAGGGAGCTTGCTGATGTTCCTCCTTTTTCTGTCTTCGCTCTGAAAGGACTGCCTGAAAAACGGTTTCCTTCTCTTTCAATGCACTCAATGCTTGTTTTTCAGCCAGTATCCAGTTTTTGTCTTTGGAAAGCAATTGTTCCAACTCGGCATACGTTTCCTTTTGAAGAGTGAGCCACTCGTTTATTTTCAACTCGTCTTGTTGCAAAACAGCAGTCAGACGGACTAATTCCTTTTCCAACTGCGCGATCTGCCCTTTGTAAGATTCTGCTTGTACGGTTAGAGAATGATGCAAGTTCATTGCTTTTTCCTGTTGTTGTTCCAATTCCTTTTGTCGTTTAACATTGTTTGCAACGACCTTTTCGGTAAGTTCACCATTCAACAGAGAGGCGCGCAGACAAGTGCGTTCTTCCAGTTCAGTCTGTTGCTTTTCTTCTTTCTGTTTTTTCTCTTCGTACAAACGAATAGCATTCGCCTCTTCATTTTTCAAACTATCCCTTTGGGCAGATTTTGAGGTAAGAGCCTCTTTTATTTCGGTCTGCTCCTGCAGACGGGTATTCCATTGCCTGCCGAATTGCTGGACATAACGTTTCAACGTTCCCTGCTCCAATAAATCCTTCCAGGTAGGAATAATGGAAACGCAGGTTTCAACTTTTTTCAAGATATCTTCACTTTGTACTGTATAATTCTCAATCAAGGTGGACAGACGGGCCATCTCCAGTTGACGGGCATTCAACGTATTCTTCAGTTGTTCCATTTCCTTAGCAACCTGTTCTTTGGCACGGTTCAGTTCTTCTTCCTGCAAGGATTGGACATTGATCTGTTCCCTCATCGGATGATGAAGACTGCCGCAAACAGGGCAAGGTTTTCCCTCCTCCAACTGCGCACGGAGCAACAGAACTTCTGCCGGCAACAGACGGTTCAGGCGCTCGGCCTCTTGTTGTACGGATTTCAAACGTTGTTCCTCCATTTCATTCGCATTCCTTACTTTCTCCAGCAACTGCTGATTCGACAGAGTCTGCGTCTTTGCTATTTCCAAATTACTAAGCAAACTGGTTATCAATTCAACAGCCGGAATAAGTTGGGAATAAGCAGTATATCGCTCAAACCAAGTTTGCAAAATGTTTTGCTTCTCTGCCAACAGACTTATTTCCTTTTCAGTCCTACAGATAGATTGATGCAAATTATCCTTAGCTTGTAATGCCAAAGCCACTTCCTTCCGGCTTTCCACCAGTTGTTTTCTATTTTCTGCCAATTGCACATCCAATGCTCTAGCCTTATCCAATTGTGGTTCTTGTTGTAACAGATAAGCCTTGAATTCCGTTTGCGCCTTCTGAGCAGCTTCCCACTGTGCGGTCGCGGAAGTTTGCAAAGCAGCATTTTTCTGTATGGCAACCTGTATTTCGTTCAATCGGGAACGTCCGGCAGTAGTCTGTTGCCGGGCATTACGCTGTTCCATATACACATCGCGGATATCCTGCGCTTGCTCTATACGGGACAACAGTTCATAACGCGGACGGGCTGCTTCTATTTCTTTTCTGACAACCGAAAGTGTTTCTTCCGCCTGTATGCAACCTGTATTCAAGCGTCCTTCTTCTTCCAGCCATTTCAACTTGCCGGACAGGGTTTCCTCTTTTTTCTTCGAAACGGACAAGCGAACTTGTAATTCTTCCTTTTCAGCTGAAAGTTGCTGTAATTGCTCTTCTGTCAACAACTCAATGCCTTTGATACGTTCTTGCAATAATTTATATTCACCTTCCGCCCGCTTGGTGCGTTCATAGATGGAAGCAGAGATACGTGAGTAAATTTCGGTTCCGGTCAACTTTTCCAAGATTTCGGCTTTGTCAGTCTGACGAGCCTTCAGGAAGGTGGCAAAGTCACCTTGAGCCAGCAATACAGAACGGTTAAACTGTTCAAAAGAAAGCCCGATTAATTTACTGATGTGAGATAATAATTCTGTCTTTGTTCCTTGCTGTTCTACTCCTGAAGTGAGGTTAGTCAATGTCATTTCCACTTTTTGCAAGGAACCATCCACTTTGCCACGCGAACGTCGCACCGTCCAACGTGAGCGGAAAACCTCCCCTGTCAAAGCTACAAAGTCCACTTCCGAATAACCTTCGGCCGTACCCCGACGAAGGATGGAACGGCTGTCGTTTTGAGCAATTCCCCTGTCGGCGACATCCATAACAGAAACGTTATTCTCTTTCGCCTTGTTCATACGCGGCGTACAATCAAACAAGGCCAAGCATAAGGCATCCAACAAGGTTGACTTTCCGGCTCCGGTACTGCCTGTAATGGCGAATATACCTGCCGAACATAAAGGCTCAACGGTAAAGTCAATAACAAATTCGCCTTCCAATGAGGCTAGATTCTTCCCTCTTATCGCTACTATTTTCATATTCCGGCCTCCTTGATCACACTTTCCAACAATTGTTTCATGGTATCGGGCATCTCCGTCCCTCCATATTTTCGTTTAAAAACATCCAGTGCCATATCCAGCGGACGGATGGTCTGCAATCCCTCATAGGAAGTGGCGGCAATGCCACTTGCCTTTTTCTGTGGAAGCATGGCGGCGATGCGTGCCAAACGGACTGCTTTCCCTTTCAAGGCCTCCTCAATCTTATATTTATAAGAAGGCTCGGGTTCAGTCATTAAGATCTTGATTTCCAGATAAGGTGAACGCAACGTGACATCACCGTCAGGCAATTCACCAATGACTTGCAACACTTCTTCCAACGGACGAGCTTCGGGGGGGATACTTACTAAACCGGCCAACGGCTGGAATTCCAATTTTTCAATATTTGTACCCTCCGTATCTATCGTTATCATGACTACACCGGATGCATTATTCTTCTCAGCAAAAGACATAGGCATAGGAGTTCCGGAATAACGCACATTCTCCCGATGGGATACACGTTGGGAGCGATGCAGATGCCCCAATGCGGTATAAGTAATGGCTTCATTAAAGGTATCGGGGGATACACATTCCAAGCCGCCGATAACAGTACGTTCCGACCGGTCGTCTTCCGAGATTTCCGAGCCTGTGGCTTGCAGATGCCCCATGGCGACAACGGGAATTCCCTTCTCTTTCACTTTGTTGAAAAGCTGTTCATAAAGCTGCTGGACTCCCTTTGAGTAATTTTCTGCCGAAGGGTAATCACCCTGACGCAGATAGGGAACGGCAAGACAATAAGCGGTCACTTTTCCTTCTGTATAAAGGGGAACAATGAGGTGTTGCAGATCTATGTCGCCTTCCGCATTGCGCCGCACCGTGCCACGAACAATGATATTCATATCCTCCAATAAAGGATTGGGGGCCTCCAGACGAGCTGCCGAGTCATGATTTCCGGCAATGATGACAATTTGTAAAGAAGGGTTCTCAGATGTGACTTCTCTTAAAAAACGATAATACACTCGTTGAGATTCTGCTGAAGGATTTGGGCTGTCGAATACATCGCCTGCTATCAGCAATACATCTATTTCATGCTGTTTTATCTGCTGTTTCAGCCATTCTAGAAAATGGAAATGCTCTTCCCGGCGGTCATATTCATAAAAAGTCTGGCCCAGATGCCAGTCTGCTGTATGGAGAATTTTCATTAGCTGTTCGGTTTGTTTCCTGCAAAAATAGAGAATCTTTTCGGAAAGACAGATAGCAAACAGGTACTTCATTTATAAAAAGAAATAAAAAACGATCATACCCATAAGACATGATCGTTTTTATTACTTTAAAGCATGTATTTATTCAGTCACCAACCGCACCTCATAAATATGCGGAGTCACTTTCTCATTTCCTCTACCAATCTTTATTTCCAACTGATCATCAGATTGCATAGATACAGGCACGTCAACTATGCCAACCGACAAATCCGAAGCTGGTTTGTCAGCTAATTTACCTACTTCCTGCCCGTTTATCCATACTTTTGCATCCTTACGAATCTCAGGACGGAACAGGATACGGACCTTATGAACAGGTTTTCCATTCGTCTTCATACGATAACTGAACCAACCGGTTGTCTCGCGCCAATGAACACCTTCATCATCCCCCGTACGAGAGTTCTCCATCCGGATGAAATGGTCGCTTTCCGGTTGCTGTTCCCCACAAATCACCTTGTCGGTAGTAATACCATCCAATGCAGCACGTTCCTTCTCTTCTTTCGCTAACTGTTCCTGCCTTGCCTGCAACTCCTGTTTGGACAGGACGGGCCAATAAACCATATACCGGCACTCGTATAAACGGAAAAACGGTTCCACAATCATGCCCTCATAACGTTCGGGATAGACTCCGGTCAACGCAAATGTCAACGGTTTGCCTTCCACTTTCTTCAGATGAGAGAGAATATCATTCTTATCCCCCACCATGACAGGCATCGTTTGTAAAGGCAGACGGGGCCCGGCGGCTATGTGTCCGCCACGACTGTCATCGGCGAACATACCATCCTGATTTTGCTTGCCCAATTGGGCGGCCAGCACAATCGGTCCGTATAAGATGGAATAGTTGGCAGAACCATCCGGCAATGCAATGGCACGCAGATGCATCGGCAGTTCCAATCTCACTTTGTCACCTTTTGACCAAGTACGGTTCAAGCTAACATATCCCTCTTTGACCGTTACTTTCTGTTGTTCACCGTTGACAGACAAGCGTAATGCTTCCGGATTCGTCCATTCGGGAACACGGAAAAGAAGTGCGAATTCCTTCTCTCCCTTTTCCGGAGAAACAGCAAGAGTTGTCCCTTCCTCATCGGGGAAAGCCGTTTGTTGCTCAATATGGATATCTCCCCAACGCAAGGTAGAGGGAATGAAAAGATTGACATACAGATTATTATCCTTGTGTCCATAAATCATTTCACCATAGCGGGCATGATTTTCCATCCCCGATCCCACACAACACCAGAAACTGGTCTGAGGTTGCGAGTAGACTCTATAATGACCGGCACGCATCGGGGTGAAATAAACAAAACCACCTTGTACAGGATCTTGTGTGGAAAGGATATGATTATAAAGCGCCCGTTCGTAATAATCCATCAAATGAGCGTCCGCACTCGTTTCATACAACATTTTTGTAAGGCGGAGCATATTATAAGTGTTACAAGTTTCAGGCCCCTGTTCACTGGTGAGCATACTGCTGAAATCATCAGCCGGATGAAAATGCTCACGCACACTGTTACCTCCGATGGTGATACTGCGATGGTCTACTACTGTTTCCCAAAAATAACGGGCAGCCTCACTCCAGTCCCGATTGCCTTCCAAATCGGCAATACGTTTGAAACCTATCACTTTCGGTATTTGGGTATTGGCGTGCATGCCGGTCAATTTATCCTCTTGTTTCAATAAAGGCTGCAACACAGTCTGATGAGAGAACTGATGAGCTAGTTTCAAGTAACGTTTGTCGCCAGTGATAGCGGCTACATCGGCGAATGTTTCATTCAGTCCTCCATGTTCGCTGCGCAACATATCCTGTATCTGTTCATCGCTCAGTTTGGATATCAGACGAATCATCCAGTCAGTGAGTTTCACCAACATTTCTTTTGCTTCCTTACTACCTGTCTGAAGAGTTGCATCACGAAGGCCGGCATACATTTTATGAATATTGTAAAGAGGAACCCAACGATCGTTCAGTCCGAAACCGGAGGCACGAATGTTCCCTTCTTCTATTTCTTTCCACATTTTGCGCCCGTTTGGAACTCCGCACAGATAACCGTCACCGGCGGCATCCTGACAACGTTTCAGTTCACTTATCATATAATCTAAACGAACCTTGATCTCCTGATTGCCTGTAGCGGCATACATATAGGAAAGGGCCGACAAATAATGTCCGCCAATATGTCCGTCCAGTCCTGTATTTTCCCAATTAGTATAATTTTCTGCTTTAGGGAACAGGCCAGCCTCCTTCAAATAAGGAGCCAACAAACGATCGGGGTCTATTCCCAGCAAATAACGGATATCCATATCCTCTGCATGTTTGAAAGGGCTGGCGGTGAGCCGCACATCCCTAACCGGAAAACTTTCTACTTTTGTGGGCAACTGAGCATGCAAAGCTACTGAAGCTATGGCAAAAGCGGAAGTGGACAAAATGATTTTAAGTAAATTCATAATTAGGGGTTTATTTCAAAGTCTTATTTCCTTGCAAAATTAATGGAATAAATGAAAACAATCTTTTACTCCTTAAAAAAATCCTATTGAACAACCTATGATTAAACAAAGAGCATCCGATGGAACTATTTTGTGAAAATCCAAAGTAAATTCCACCGGATGAAATAACCTGATTATTTAGAATATCCCGGATTCTGTTTCAGATTGCTATTGGTCAACAATACTTTATTTGGAATAGGATACAGATTTTTGGTTTCATCACTCTTATCATGAGAGAACCAAGCTTTCGTGGTGAAGATTCCAAAACGAATCATATCCTGACGGCGGCGTCCTTCCTGACAAAACTCCCAACCTAACTCATCAAGGAAACGACCATATTTAATATCCGCTCCACCATCATGTTCTGCCTTATAACTATCTCTTCGGCCATAATCATATACACTTCCTCCCATCAATTCTGCATCTGTAACTTGCGATTTTTCAGGATCATTCTTAAAGGCGCGTTCACGTACTTGAGTCACCAAAGCACCTGCTCCCGATTTGCCCAAACGCATCAATGACTCCGCTTTCATCATCAATACATCTGCATAACGTAACAACGGCCAGTCATTACTCAAGCGGTTTGTTATACCGGTGGCATATTCAAACTTACCCCAACGGAAACCATCATCCACATCCGACTGGTCAACAGAAGGGACATCTACCGTATAAATCAATGGCTTTCCATCAATACTACGCTTCAAGATTTCACCGGAATAGGTATATTGCTGGCCTTGAATATAGTTAGCCTCCAAACGTGCGTCATCCTTATCAAAAGAATTAATAAACTGAGGCACTGCACACACACCACCCCAAGGACGTGCAGTCAACTGATAGGTTTCCTGGTTTTCAGGTGCTAAAGTGTACATGTGGAAATCAAAATCATTCCATCCCGTCACATAAATTTCATCAAACGGCAATGCAAAGATTATTTCTTTGGAATTCTCATTATGCGTTACAAAAACATCCTTCTGATTATTTTCCAATGCATATTCTCCGGACTTCTCGGCATAATTAATCACGATATCACACTCGTCGATACATTTCTGCCACTGAGCAGTACCCGACCAGACTTCAGCATTCAAATATATTTTAGCCAGCAATGCATGGGCCGCCCACTTATTGAAACGTCCATAATAATAACCTCTCGGCGTTTCGGACAACAAATCCATATTCTCTGTTATTTCTTTCACAATAAAGTCAAAGACCTCTTTGCGAGTAGACTGTTGCGGTAATGAAGTATCTTTAAAGTCTGTCACAATGGGCACATTACCATACAAATCAATCAAAATATAATAATAGGAAGCCCTCAGTACTTTCAATTCGGCAATCAACTTTTCTTTCGTTTCTCCATCCACACTGATCACACCTTCTTCTATCTGAGATAAAATACGGTTACAGGTATTCACACCATTGTACGTGCGTTCCCATCCTTGAAGTACACCGTCATCCTCGGTAGTCCAAGTATGCTGATGCCATCTTTTATAGATATAACCGTCTACCCATCCAATACCATCGCGAGCGGGAAGAACATCCTGATCCGCACATAATTCCTGTGCACGAACCACTCCGTTCCATTGCAATAACGTTTCGCGCCAAGGTATATAAGCGGCATTTACCAGATAACTGACATCTTCCTCCGTTTTCGGCACGTAATCCTCAGACACTACCTGCCCATAACTCTCATGCAGTAAATCAGTACAAGCTGTATTTCCCAACAATGCGGCTGTCATCAGTCCCATTGTCCATAATTTTATATTTGTTTTCATCTTCAATTCCTTTTTAGTTCATTAAAATTTCACATTAACGCCGAAAGTAAATGAGCGCACACTCGGATATCTGTCACGTGTATCATATCCCGGAGTCAAGCCGTCTGTTGATACTTCCGGATCAATACCTTTATATCCGGTTATAGTCAAAGCATTCAATACCGAACCATAGATACGGAGTGACTTTATATATTTACCTACCTGACCGAAACTATATCCCAAGGTTATATTGTCAATCTTCCAGTAGTCACCATCTTCTACATAATAGCTGTTGAATTCCGGTTCCACTTCCGGGCTCAACGTATGCTTGCCAAACACCAAGTCATTCACAGATTTCAAACGATTTTCAAAACGGCTGTTCTTTACATTCTCGTAATTCATACGTCCACCATTGATTATCTGGAAGCCAAACGCGCCACGCATAGTCACATTCAAGTCGAAGTTTTTATAACGAAGAGTATTGTTCCATCCTGCATACCATTTAGGAAGACCGTTACCAATCACATGTTTATCTTCAGGAGCATGGGTAAAGTCCTTATAGTTCACCAGCTCACCATTCCTGTCTTCATAGATCCAACGCCCTTCACTGTCTACATCCACTACTTTAAAGCCATAGAAATTACCGATACTTTCACCCACCTGTACTCTGTGAGAATCGGCTACCTGACCGGAGTATTCCACTGTACCCGTATTAAAATAGTCGTAATCCGACTTAAAGATACTGCCAGACAAACTGATTAGCTTATTAGAGTTCAAAGAGAATGTTCCGGTAGTGCTCCATTCAAAATCTTTATTCTGAACAGGAACCACAGTCACCAACACTTCCACACCACGATTTCTCATTGTACCCCCATTGGCCATTGTCTTATTATACAAGTTCGGAGGAGTCGGTACTCCATATTCGTATATCAAGCCATCCACATCACGGTTATAATAATCAATAGAACCGGACAAACGGCCACCCCATGAAACGAAGTCCAAACCAATATTAGTTTCTTTCTTTTCCTCCCATTTCAAATCAGGATTCGGGTTGGATGCCGGAACGATGGTCTGTATCCAATTTCCATTTACAAAAGCATACGATCCGTATTTCAACATAGCCACACCCAGAAAAGGATCTTTAGGCTGTGAACCTGTCACACCATATCCCACACGAAGTTTCAAGTCATCAAAAATCTTCTGATTCTTCATAAATGCTTCTTCGGTAATTCTCCATCCTACAGATACGGACGGGAAAAGTCCCCATGCATTATCAGTACCCCATAACTGACTGGCTCCTTCATAACGAAGGGCTCCCATCAACAAATAACGATTCTTGAATGAATAGGTGGCACGACCGAAAAAGCCGATCAAATTTGTAGGAGTTTTCTTTGAGCCGATGTTCGCTTTACCGTCTTTCAAAGCAGAACCGATGCCAATATTATGCCATCCGCCAAAATAATCATCCTGAAAACCATAGTTATCAATCCAAAGTTCTTCAAAATCTGTTTCATTGTAACTATAACCACCCAAGACACTGAATTTATGCGCACCGATTTCTTTGTTATATTGTGCAGTAAGTTCCATCAACTTCTCCATCTTGGTATAAGCACCTACCGAAGACCAACCTGCCAATCCATCACGCAAAGCAGAAATATGGCTCAAAGTCTCGCCGTAGCCACGGTTCATATTGTCACGAATATAAGAGAATACGGCAGAAAGAGTCAAATCTTTGATAGGATTATAAACAATATTTCCATTGTAACGCAACTGAGTCTTTTTTACATTTCCTTCAGCCTCATACAACAAAGCCAACGGATTCTCATATTCGAATTTGCTCACATTCTCATTCCATGTACCATCCTCATTTCTTACCGGATCAGTCGGGTTTCTACGAGTTGCCTGACCATATACCCAACCTCTGAAGCTACCCCCACTAGTTGTAGATTCCATTTGATTTTTCTTACCAAACAAACCGAATTTCAATTTCAACTTATCATCAAACATACGGTGAGTCACCTCAATACGTCCTTGAAAACTTTCGAAATCTGATTTTTTCATGATCCCTTGACGAGAAGCATAGTTCAAATTGGCAATATAATTAGTCTTTGAGTTACCACCCATCAATGACAAGTTGTGAACGTGGCTGATCGGCGTACGGCTAATCTCATCAATCCAGTCCGTATCAGCCCCATGATCCTGGTCGGGATAAAGGGTACGGAACTCATCCGCATTCAACATATCCAATTTCTTGGCAATAAGAGAAGTACTGACGTAACCATTATACTCCACCTGGTTGATATCCACTCCTTTAGCCTGTTTGGTAGTAATCAAAATCACACCATTCGTACCGCGCGTACCATAGATAGCGGCAGCAGAACCGTCCTTCAGCACATCCACACTCTCCACATCTTCCGGAGCCACAGTACCGAGTTCGCCCGGAATTCCATCAATCAACACCAAGGGGGCTGTATTGGCTCCACCAATGGTATTTGTACCACGAAGACGTATCTGAGTACTTCCCGTCGGGTCACCATTAGGATTTGTGATAGCCAGACCGGCTACTTTTCCTTGAATCAGCTGTCCCACATCCTTCACGGCTCCTTTTACAAAGTTATCGGCTTTCACACTAGCTACAGAACTGGTTACATCCCCTTTACGCTGTGTACCGTAACCAATCACCACCACTTCGTCCAAGGTCTTGGTATCCTCTTTTAAAATAATCTCTAATGATTTTTTTTCTACTGTCGGAACTTCCTGAGTGACATAACCAATATAAGAAATAACCAATACACTCTTTGTAGGAACATCCAACATAAAGTTTCCATCAAAATCCGTAATCGTTCCCATGGTATTATTGCCTTTTACGACAACACTGGCTCCTATGACAGGCTCGCCGGAAGAATCCTTCACCTTACCCGTCACTTTTTGCTGGGCTAAGGCTGTTAATGAAAAGCTTAACAGAGTAAGCAACAAAAACAAATGTTTCATTCTATATTAAATTTAAAGTTATACATACCTTTACTGCGGGAATGAATGAAGAAGATGTGTTTTTCTCCCCGTAAAAGGTTGTGGCAAAAGAATGAAATAGGAAATAGAAATACAGGTGAAGAACCATGCTAACAGGGGATACAAATGGCTCTAGCTATAACTTGACGCATTTGTACCCCCTATTTGCAACAATTAAAGGACAGGAAGATGTTTATTCTTCGTGTTGTGATTTCTGGAACTCACTGGGAGTCATTCCAAATTCCTCTTTAAAGCAAGTGGTGAAATACTTCCGATTAAAATACCCCAACGTAGCGGCAACCTCTGTTACACTTTTGTCTTTATCTTCCAACATGTGTCTGGCATGCTTCATCTTGATGTTCCGGATAAAATCCAATGGAGTTCGACCTGTTATGGCTTTCAATTTACGGGTCAAAGTAGAACGGGACATATTCATGGCATCAGCTAGAGCTGTCACATCAAAATCAGGCTCAGTAAGGTTATCTTCCACGGCTTTTACCGCTTTCTCCAATAGAAGTTTGTCCAGTTGTACAAACTCAGGTTCAGGCAAATTCACCTTACTATCCAAATAAATACGCATTTTAATCATCTCCTTGCTGTCCGCCCACATTTCATTATTCTTACGGTCCACGCGCTTCAGATAAAGATACAGACTATAACCGGATACACCCATCACTATCAATACATAGAACAAATACGCCCACCAAGTTTCATAAAAAGCAGGAAGGCGTCGGATAGTCAGTTCAGTTACCTCTTTACTCCAAAGACCATTTTCATCCGTCGCTTTCACCTGAAAAGTATAAGTGCCCTTACTCAGATGATTATAAAAAGCCGAGTTTTTTCCACCTTCCACATATACCCACGCTTTGTCCACTCCTATCAACCGATAAGCATAGCGTATCTTTGAAGCATAACGGTGGTTAAGAGAAGAAAAACTAATTTCCAAATTCTGATCATCGGGATGCAATTCTATCCGGTTAATGGAATTGCTACTCTTTCTATCTCCGAATATCAATGATTCTCCTTGCAACTTTATATCAGTTATCTTGGTCTTCACTGCACTAGCCTTTCTTTCCAACCCGTTTGATGGAGTAACCATGCAAATACCCGGAATGCCGCCCCAATAAATATTGCCATCTTTTGCTTGACAAACAGCAGTGGGAAGAAAGCGATGCAACAAGATAGAACCATCCGTGGTAAGATAGGTGCGGAACGAACCGTTACGAGGATTAAATTCTATCAGTTTCTGGTTCGTATCAATCCAAATATGATTATATGCATCAGCCACTATCTGGTTCACCTGATTACCATTCATGCCGCAGGCCCCATTATAACAAAGCAACTTATTCTCTGAAGGGTCATAAGAGTAGACCCCTCCGTCACAAGTTCCCAACCACAAAATCCCATCAGGAGCGATAGACAGACAGGAGAAGTTCTTTTCTAATTTAAAAGAACGCAGTTTTTCATCTGCCGTTGTCTGAAACAAACCGTTGTCCTGAGTACAAATCCATATCAGTCCTTCCTTATTTTCGACTATCCCCATCACATGACCCACATCCGGATAAACCCGTTTGACTCTTTTCTGACGAACATCATAGCTACAAAGTCCTTTGCTCAAGCCTATCCACAAGATTCCATGCGAGTCTTCATATAATTTTGTCACTGTAGCATTCTGTTCCACCTGTCCGTTCAAGTCGATAACATCTTTCAGATGCATCTCCATTCCCTGACGAGCCATGCCATAGACCCATCTATTCAAATCCTTCGCCACCCAGACCCCGTTATTGATGCGTGCTCTCGTCATCTCTCGTCCATTATTCAAAGGCAAAGAAGCAAGTGCGGGAAAATCCGAATAGATTTTCACTTTATCCTGTTTCAAGTCATACAGTGCAAGACCAGTTCGTTCCTGCATCATCCACATCATGCCATCTCCATCATCACACAAAGCCATTATGGCCGGACTGCGGTTTACCCTGTCCGCCAAAGCGGGCAAAGCATAATCTTTGGTTATATTATCCATCAGATGTAGGATGAAACTAGGACGGTCAAAAGCTGATACCCACAAACATTCCTTTCCTTTCAAGACCTCTACCAGCATGTGGTTGACAGGCAAAAGTCCTGCCGGAAATTTCAACTGCTTCAACGTCCGGTCCGGTTGAATTTGCAAAGCCATGAAATCGTGGCCGGTAGTCAACCAGATATATCCCAGTTTATCATCCTGTGCCAGACTGAGGATGAGTCCGTCCTCCTCACCGGCCGCATTGACCGGTATTTCAGAGTATACAAACATGGAATCCCCTGGGGCCGAAGGATCGAAACGTACCACGCCATCCCCCCAGGTAGCCAACCAAAAATAATCCTGTTCATTATCCTGAACCATCACCGTAGGATTTCGACTTCTCATCTTATCGGGATAAGGGATAAACTCATCTTTTTCTTTGTCCAGATGATATACCCGACCATTCCACACAGAAATAATAATTTCATGGTTGCGACTCTCACAAAATCCGGAGATGGAGGCTCCTCCGTGTTCATTCCGGATAGGATATTCTTTAACCAACTGCCCGTTGGTATCATATTTAGCCAATACAGAGCGATACCCCAGCCACATAGAGCCGTCACTGGTAGCATAAAGATACATCACTGGAATATTCTTCAGACGCTTCGGATCTATAGGATGTACACTGTAATCCGATTTATTAAGAATATATGCCCCTTTGTCTGTACCGAACCATATATTTCCTTTCTTATCCTCAGCGATACATTCTACCAAGTTGTCCTCTAATAGCCCCGGAGTATCAATGTCCGAACGAAACACCTTTACATGATAGCCGTCGTCACGACATAATCCGTTCACCGTGCCATACCACATATATCCTTCACTGTCTCTGAAAACACGATGAATAGCATTTACCGGCAACTGGTCAATGGTAGGAATATCTGTAATAGTTATGTTCTGAGAACACACCAAGAAAGAGAGAAAAGATAGTATAAAGGTCAATATATATTTCATTGTGCTTTCTATTAGAATCATAGACCGCCACAAAATTATAAAAAAGAAATCGGATACTCTAGTAATTTTTAAAATTTGCTAAAGTATCCGATAACTGTTCTATCTGCAAGTTTCCTACTTTTGGAATCTTCTCCTTACATCTGTGTTTTATTTTTCTTCTGTAGCACCTTCATTTTAATAACCGAAACCGGTTGTTTTTACATATACCTTATAATCTTTAATCATGCCTGGAGCTCCTTGTTCCGCACGCGGCAGGATACGAAAACCAGTCACGTTATATTCCTTGCCGAGATCTATCACCACCTGATGGGGATAAGCTGTATTGTCCACCGTCTGCCAGAAAGTACTTTCCTGCAGGTCATAGATCTTATCGGCTGTGCGGTTGCCGCTACGGGTCTCCTCGCTGTCGGCATAAACAATCTTCCAGTTTTCACGAGAGATTTTCTGTCCTTTCTCATCCAACACGTCAAACTCCGCAATAGCAGCAATATTGGTATTATCAAAGGAAGCCAAGCCTTCCAGACAGAAGTAACGTCCTTTCGTAGCAGGTACTTTCACTTCCTGCCAACCGTTACCTGGTTTGAAAGTACCGGCAGCTACCGGTGTTTCCTTCTCCAGTTTAATGGTTTGCCCCTGTTTACGATGCGTTTCTGGAACAGCTACGCGAAGCATATCCAAGATAGGTTTGTCCAATCCGACGATGGTCGCCTCTTTCGGACCTTTCAAGTCAAGAACAATGATTTCGTTCACTCCTTTTTTCAGCCAGCACCCCGGCATGAACAGAGTCTGCTGAGGACCGATCTCCCAGAAACGTCCCATGGCACGGCCATTCACCCATACCATACCTTTTCCCCATGACTCCATATTCAGGAATGTATCAGCCACCTTATCCAAGGTAAAAGTGGCGCGATAGTAGGCCGGAACACTTTCATCATTTTTTTCTATGCCACAGGCGGCAGACGAGTTCATATCCTGAAAATTCCGGGAAGATACAAATTCATAATCTACGGGAAGATTATAAACAGTCCAGCCTTTCAACGTTTCGGCATTCTTACCGTTCACCAGTTCCACTTTTTCGGTGATTCCCTTACGGTCGTGAATGGATTTGTCAAAGTTCACACGTCCCATGGCTTCCACCAATAAATCAAGCTGAGTTCCGGCTTTCAATGCAGGCAATGTCAACTCCTGCTCTCCGCCACGGCGGTCCAGACGCCCCAACAGTTTCCCGTCAGCAAAGATCTGTGTCCAGTCATGTTGTTCGGTAATTTTCAAAATGGTTCCTGCTTTCACATCTTCCGGCAGACGGGTACGATACAGAATACTTCCCCAACCCTGGTCAAATTTCTCCATCGGCCGGATCTCCTCTGTCTGCTTCGGTTCGGGAAGGTTGTTGATCAGCGGAGCCACTTGAGTGAATTTGATAGCCGGAACTTCCATTACCGGTAAGGCTTCGGGAACTTCGGGCAATGTCTGGCCTTCGTCCATGTAATCCTTCAACATATTGCGCAAGGCGAAATATTTGTCGGTGGTCCAGCCCGCTTCGCTGATAGGAGCATCATAGTCATAACTGCTGCACATAGCCGAATAAGCCGGATTATTAGCACCGCCCCACCAGCCAAAGGTCGTTCCTCCGTGAGTCATGTACAGACTGAAGGAAATGCCTTTGTCCATCATCTCTTTCAGACCATCCACCATGATTTGTCCGTCACGGGTTTCGTGCTTACGTCCCCAGTGGTCAAACCATCCACTCCAGAATTCACTGCACATCAGTGGAGCGTCAGGACGTACTTCTTTCAGTTTGGCAAACTGCTTGTCGATATCGGCTCCCGTACCGAAGTTTACAGTCCAAAGCAAATCATCCAAACCGTTATTCAGGAAATTAGAACTCCAGTCACATTGGAACAAAGGCACTTCGGTGAAGCCTGCGGCGCGTACCGTGTCACGGATGGCAGACACATAGGGCTTGTCCGTGCCATACGAACCATATTCGTTTTCCACCTGCACCATGATGATGTTACCGCCACGGGTAATCTGCAAATCCTGCAATTGCTTGCCCACTTCATGCATAAAGGCTCCCACGTGCTGCATATAGAAAGGATCGAGAGTGCGAAGCTGCACGCTGTCGTTCTTCAGCAGCCACCAAGGCAGACCGCCCATTTCCCATTCCGCACATACATACGGACCGGGACGCACAATGACGTACATGCCATGCTTCTGAGCCAATTTACAGAAAGCCGCAATATCCTTGTTGCCTGTAAAGTCATAATTGCCGGGAGTTTCCTCATGCAAATTCCAAAAGACATATAGACAGAGCGTATTCATGCCCAAGGCTTTACACATTTCGATACGATGTTCCCAGTATTCACGGGGAATGCGTGGATAATGCACCTCTGCCGCTTTGACCACGAACGGTTTCCCATTCAGCAGAAAGGTATTCTTGCCCGCTTCGAATGTTCCGGACTTATTGCCGGCACATCCCGCCAGCAGCAGGACTGCCAGCAACAAAGTCAGTAATTTCTTCATGTTTATTTATCTATTGTTATTTTTCATTCTTGTTTATCCGGATTACTGTAAATGAATAAGCCGGCAATTCATATCCGAATTTCTCGCTTACTTCCATTGTACCGGCTACAGGACGAGCCTGCTTGTCGGTCGGCTTGCCTGCCAGAATCGTCTTTACGGCAGTGGTGTTCATTCCTTCCAAAGATGGGAGCTCCACCTTCGCATTCACCGCTACCGGCAGCAGATTCACCAGTTTCACGATCATATCTCCTGTCTTTCCGTCGCGGACTACCGACACACCTACCCGTTTCTTCACCGCATCTTGTGCATTATCCAAAGTCACGGAAGAAGCGATGTATTCACTGCCCGCATTTTGTCCGTACATCTGCTGCGCATAGTAACCTACGGTGGGTTTCACCTCCGTATTATTGAAATAAATCAAATCCGGATTCCACTGGGTATGTCCCTCCTTGGCCAACAGAGGAGCGTATGAAGTCATGGTCACCACATCAGCATTACGTTCCACGGAAGTCAGGTACAAGGCCTCAGCCAATGCTGTTTCCATGTTGTTGGGGCGTCCCGGCAGGTGAGCCGCATACTCTCCCAGATACACTTTTGCCTTGTTGCGGTCATAACGGTCATAGAAATCCTGGTTGTTGATAAACCATCCCGGAGTATTGTAATAATGCTCGTCCACCATCGGAATACCCATTTTGGTAGCAAATTTCCATCCTTCCTCATAATCACTGCCCTCATAGAACGGACCTACGGTTCCGATAACGGTCACTTCGGGATATTTCTCCTTCACCGCATTGAAAATCATAGTGAAACGTTCTTCAAAGATATCGGTAATCAGGTCCTCGTTACCAATGCCGATGTATTTCAGGTTAAAGGGCTTGGGGTGTCCGGCTTGCGCACGCTTCTTTCCCCATACGGTCTTCTTCGCATCTCCATTCGCATATTCTATCAAGTCCAATACATCCTGCACGTACTGCGGCATTTCCTCCATCGGGATTCCGCCTTGCTGACCGCCACAACCCAGTTCGCCTACCGAGTGATGGCTGCAAGTTCCCGAGTTCTGACAAGGCACTCCGGCTGCCACCACGGGAACAGGTTCAGCACCCATGTCCTCGCAGAACAAGAAATATTCATGATATCCCAAACCACGTGTCTGATGATAGCCCCACAAATTGCGCAGAGGCTTACGTTCCTCCAACGCTCCTATAGAGCCTTTCCAATCATAAATATTGTCCACACCATCTCCGTGAGCCACACATCCGCCGGGGAAACGGACAAAACGGGGATGAAGGTCGGCCAAGGTCTGTGCCAAATCGGCGCGCAGCCCGTTCTTTCTGCCTTTAAATGTATTCTGTGGGAAAAGAGAAACCATATCCAAGGCATACTTCCCAGCCATCTGCGGACAAACGGACAACACGGCATCCGCAGCATCCGCCGTTGCTGTCAGTACAGCCTTTTGTTTTTTCCACTCTGTAGATGAAACCCGAATAGCAGCCTGCGCAATCTCCTTGCCGTCTTTGGTAGTCAGTCTCACAAGCACTTTTCCACCTTTCGTATCATCCAGCACTTTGGAAAACACAGAGAAGTCATACTTCTCACCTTTTTTCACGGCAATACCGTCAAAACCGTTATTCACCAGGGCAGCACCCGGGCGGTGTACCTCCAACACTGCATAGTGGGCATTGTTAGCATGAATGGGACTGTCCTCACTGACAGACAGTTCCGCATTAGTTCCCTGTATGCTCCACGCATACGTGCTGTTCCAGTTCTTATCTCTTGCGCCGTCTTTAGCAGAATATTCAAAATCACGGTTCTGAACCAGCTCCGCATACAACCCGCCATCGGCCCCATAATTGATATCCTCAAAGAAAATACCTATTAAATGCTCGCTGATGGGCTTTACCCGTCCGGCATCCACCCGGATGGTGGCAGTGACCGGTTTCAGTCCGGCAAAACGAACGGCGTCCTGTTCGGTACGCTCATTATTCTGTATATCGCGGAATTTCTTATGCTCGGCAAAACGAATCAACTGTTCTATATCCACATAAGGTACTTTCTGCATATAGCCGTTCAAAGTATCTTTATCAAGAACAATCTGCCGGGCAGTGACCAGTCGGGGCACAGCAGGCTTCTCCGCATTGACATATTGTTGGGGAGCCCACTTCAACAAGTCGGAAGAATGGGAAGTACCCCATACTTTTCCGCTGGGGGTGAGCTGCCACCGACAATACCAACGTCCGTCTTCCGCTTTTTCCAGAAGAGGTTTAATCATTCTCTTTTCCGACCCCCAACGTCCGAAGTCACATTTCAGATAGGCAAAGCCATCGGATACACTCAGCCACTTGTCACCATCGGGGCTCCATGCGAATTTCAGTCCGCTGCGTCCCTCGTCTTCCGGATGGGCGTAAGAGAAGATGTAGACCGAATCGGGCTCATTATATACTTTTTCCACGGCAGCACAGACGGATTGGCCTGTTGCCAATGAGGCGATTGCCAGAGATAATAAGGTCTTTTTCATGGTATATACTTTATTGTTATGTTTCTTTTATAACGTGGGAACAACCTTCCTGATGGTTCCGTCCGGATTAAATTCCATACGGTCTATACATACTTCACGATGCACGCCAGGACCCTTCTCACGGTCTATAAAGTTCTTATTAATACGATGATATACAATGTACCACTCATCCGTACCCGGAATTTGTAGGACTGCATTGTGCGCAGGTCCATAGATTTCCTTTGCAGGATCCTGAATCAGCACCACCGGCTTCTTGGCCACCTTTATGGGACCCAACGGAGATTTTGACGTACCGTATGCCACATGATAGTTAGGCGAACCGGTATCGTCCACAGACCACATAAAATAGTAAAGTCCGTTACGATAGAACACATACGCCGCTTCACGGAAAGCATAATCCTTCAGGCTTCCCCCTTTCGGAGTCAATACGGTCAGGGTATTCTCCTTGATGGAAAGCATATCCTCATTCAGCTCGGCGCCTGCCATATAGCCATTACCCCAATACAGATAGGATTTTCCCGAAACCGGATCGGTAAACACATCCACATCAATCTGCTGTCCGTGGCCCACAGGAGATTCGGTGAGGATGGGATGTCCCAAGTCTTTGAACGGACCGGTGGGAGAATCGGCTACCGCCACCCCGATCTGCTTGCCGCCTCCGGCTGTAGGGTTACCACTGAAATAGAAAAAATATTTATACTTTCCGTCCACTATTTTTTCTTCAATACATGGAGCCCACGCGTTTCCATCCGCCCATATCACCTGGTCGGACTTCAGGTCAAGCATCACGCCTTCGTCCTTCCAGTCTTTCAAATTATCTGAGGAAAAGACCGTAAAGTACCACCCTCCCCATCCGGACTGTCCGTCGGTGGTAGAATAGATATAATATTTTTTAGTCTGATGAGAATACAATATTTCAGGGTCGGCGTGAAACCCTTGCAGCACCGGATTGTTGGGGATAGTCATATTACCCATTTCCTTTGAAGGCCACTTGTCAGTGATACGCTTCAGCTCGGCACGGGTAATGGGGATGATAGTTCCGTGACGCGGATGAAAATTCATCTTCACCTCACTGTCTATCACTTTAAAGTTTTTCAAATCGGTCGTTTCGGTAAACTGGTATTTACCTTTCATATAGACATCATACATCAAGATGTATTTATTCTGACCTATCAGTTTGAAAGTTCCCGCACCTTCCACCGCTTCCGGGGTCTGCTGCTTGTAGTCGGGTTCTTCCTCCCATTGTCCCGAAGTCAGCGAACGGGTAGTTGCTACCCGGATGCCGTTTCCATGTCCTTCGGTTTTATAAAACAGGTGGTAGATTCCATCTTTATATACGATATCACCGTCTATGCAAGATTTCTTGTTTTCAGGGATGAAAAGCGGTTTCGGTTCACCTTCCAGGTCGGTAAATTCTTTATTGGCATAAGCATAATAAATCACATCTGCCTCATCACCATATTTCATTGACCAATAGACCAAGTATTTTCCGGCTTCCGCATCGAAGATAGTCTGAGGCGCCCATACCCGTTTCAGTTTTTCCTGTCCGGCATAACGTTTCTGCATATTGATGACAGAATGGTTCCAGTTCACCAAGTCTGTAGATTTCAGCAACACCATGGCACGATTGGAATCCCATCCATTGTCAGAAACCATATCGGTAACCACCATATAGAATGTCTTTCCGTCTTTGCAACGCAGGATATGCGGGTCGCGCACACCACCGGTAGAACTGATGATTTTGGAATCAATGACAGGTTTGTTGTCATTCAATGCCCAATAGGTATATCCGTCCGTACTTACCGCATAGCATACGGCTTCCTCGCTGATGTGGTTACCTGTAAAATAGGTAAAGAGATAAGCTATGTAATCTTTTTCGGCTACATTATTTTGACTATTGGCAGATTGCTGTGCTCCTGCCAGCCAGGGCACAAGACAAGCCAAAAAGAAAGTAAGGATTTTGTGTTTCATAATAATTAGTTCAAAAATTGTTTGATGCAAAGATAGAAAATACAATCCTAACGATAGGTATATAAATCTTTCAAAAGAGGGACTTTATTCGGTCAAATGGGGGAAAATAGAAAAAATACAGCAATCTCTATTTCTAAGAATAGAACATTTTCCATCTTGCAAATAGAAATTAATTAGAAGAACAAAATCATTGATTGAAGACTCAAATATTATTATTCCGAATGCTATCATAGAATACAAACCATTCAGTATTTCATTTTTTCACCTCAAATTGATAACTACCCGATTCCAACTCCAAAATAACCTTTCCATTATTTTCACCGATAAACTTGATTCCAGTACTTTTTTTTAAAATACCCTTTCCGTTCTCCTTCACATCTTTTACAGATGAAGCAGGTAGATATAATAAAGCGGAAGTATTGCCAGGAATATTGAAAGTATATCGAATGATTTCATTCTCTATTTCCCAACCACTTTCAATGCGTCCATACATAGAATCGTAATATCCTTTTGCATACTTCATTTTACCAGCCAAATCTATCGCCGGCTTTAAGATGAAATGTTTAAATCCGGGAAAAGCCTCATCCCGCTGTATACCCAAAGAATAATTATACATCCAACTTCCTACTGCACCAAATGAATAATGATTAAATGAATTCATACGGTTATTCCCGCCAAACCCATCCAAATGGGTATAAGAATTCAAGCGTTCCCAAATAGTCGTCGCACCCTGTTCTACGGAATATAGCCAAGAAGGATAGCTTGTTTGTTGCAATAATCTATAAGCAATATCAGAATAACCATTATCTGACAGTGCCTTACCAATCCATGCAGTGCCTATAAAACCAGTCATTAACGAATAAGATGGACATAACTTGCCACAATCAGTTGTATTCTCCCGTGTAATGGTTTCCAACAAGTTCTTTATGGCTTTTTCTTTCTGCTCATCATTAATAATATTGAATGCCAACGGAAGCACATAAGAAGTTTGAATATCAATTGATGTACCTCGTTTTTTAGGAAGAAAGGAGGAAAAGATAGTCTTACCATCATTGGGGCGAATATAGGTTTTATTAAAGAAAGTTTTCCGCTCAGCATATAATTTACTGAATCTTTCTGCATCCATTTGCTTGCCCAAGATGGTAGCTATCTTATTCATCAATTCCAAGTCGTAGATGAAATATGCTTCCCATAAGAGTGATTTATCATTTTTCTCATCTTCCAATCCCAACCAGTCACCCAAGTCACCCCATGCTCTGTTCTGAACTAGCAAGCCTGTCTCCTTCTCAATCATTTTATCAAGTATATACTGTATGTACTGACTCATAGCATCATAGTGTTCGTTCAACAATCTTTTATCTCCATATTGCTGATAACACTCCCAAGGCACTGTGATTCCGGCACTTCCCCATAACAGCCCACCAAACCCTCCTCCCAGTGGAGCTATATCGGGAAAACGTCCGTCAGATCGTTGTACGTCACGCATAGATTGTACATATCTTCTAAGGAATTGAGAGACATCAGCCAGGTAAGTCGCTGTACGAGAGAAGACAGAAATATCTCCCGCCCATCCCAAACGCTCGTTGCGTTGAGGACAATCTGTGGGAATAGACAAGAAGTTACCGGAAGAAGACCACGTAATATTTTTCCACAATTTATTAACCAATGTATTGGATGTTTCGTAGGAAGAGGCAAAGTTATGGATGGAACTAAGCACTATTCCTTTCACCGCTTCTGTCGCCAAAGGAGCATCTATACCGGTTATCTCCACAAAACGATAACCGTGGTAAGTAAAACGCGGATGAATAGTTTCCCGACCGCCTCTCGTTATATAGATATCTTGAGCCATGGCGGCACGGATATTTTCAAGCATAATCATACCAATACTTCCTTCATATTCGGGCAAATCAGGATACTTTACTTCGGCATAACGCAGACAGATTTTTGTTCCTGGTTTCATTCCTGAAAGTTGGATTTGAGGTACACCTACCATATTTTGTCCCATATCATATACAAAGACTTTTGGACGGACTTCTTCTACAGAGATTGCAGTCAGCTCATTGACCGCCTTTACTGTTTGCCCGAACTGCCCTACCAGTTTATAATTAGAATAATCATCCACCCAAGGCATATTTGGATTTCCTGATGTACTTATATGTCCGTTCAAAGCTACTTCAACAGCTGGTTTCCAACTTTCGTTTGGAGTGTATAAAGCTGTATTCCACCCTTCCATTTCCGAGTCTTTCAGAGCATCATAAACTTCTCCTTGAAAGAGACTGCCATACAGAACAGGACCATTATTACAATACTGCCAAGTAGAAGGATCCGTAACAATCACTTTTTCATGCCCATCTTTATAGGTGATAACTAATTTAGCCAATAAAGATTGCCGATCGCCGAAGAAATTCCAATTTTCTCCAGTAAATGTAGCACCTCCACTCCACCAACCTTCTGCAAGGAAAGCTCCGATAGCATTCTGACCTATTTGTACATAGTCTGTAACATCAAAGGTCTGATATAAATGAGTTTTATTATATTGAGTAACTCCGGGATTGAAATAATCCTCTCCAACACGCTGTCCATTTATATAAATTTCATAAATTCCGCGTGCCGTAACATATAGACGCGCTTTTACCACCCCAGTATCTGGAGAAGTAAAAACTGTACGGAGCATAGGAGATGATTTTCCTTTCGGAGTGAAAATTTCTAAAGCACCATTCGTTCCACCAAAGATCTGATACGCTTCATCCTTCACTGTCGTTATTACATTTTGAGGACTTCTAAAATTCATGATTTTCACTTTTGAAAAAGAAACAGCCTGTTCAGCCGGGACAATAAAGCCCATATCACCGACTACCGGAAAAGCAATGAAATCACCTCCTCTCCCCAACGGATTTAGATTGACAACGCCAATCTCCTTTTCTACATTATCAATATAGAACTTAGTGAAACCTAAATCAGAACTTAATGTTATCGTATGACAACCATACATATTGTCTTTATGAATCAGATTCTTAGGAATGGAGAAACTAGCAAAAGGCATGTCCGGCTTGTCATTAGGATGGTAGCCCACCCGATAGACATTCAATATCGCTTCTTTTTTCATGGATATTGGAGCAATATCCAATTCCACTTTGATGTAAGATTCATTCTTCCCGTTTTCCAAATGATACAAGTTCTTATTTTTGTCCATCAGACGTGCATCATTAGCTCCATAAACAAGACCTGCACAAGTACTTTTTAATATTTCATTTAATTGAATTGTATATTCCAATCTGAAAACCGGAAGATAATGCGAATACAAAACCATATCCTGATCACTGCCTCCAATCCATTTGGCATCCTTCCAACCTTGATAAGTGGAATCACAACTCATTAATCCTGTTTCAAACCAAGAAGTTTCCGACATTTGTTCGCCTCTTTGATTCCAAACCGTTACAGTCCATGAATAACGAGTAGAGGGTTGCAGAGAAGTGCCATTATACACTACATTTAAAGAGAATCCATTTTGTGTTTTTCCACTATCCCACACAATGTTTCCTTTTTCATCTGAAACGATAATTTGATAGGCTGTCTGCTGCAGACCGCGTTCAGCACCTAGGGATTCCATCTGCCAACTAAAACGGGGAAGTTCAACATCAAGACCTAGAGGTGTAACAGCATATTCGGTCTTTAAATTCTTGACTATGAAATGAGCATTACCAGATTGCAACGTTGCATGGCAAGCAATACAAACAGAAAGAAGCAAAACAAGAAGTTTACAATTCTTCATATATACTAGTTTATATTGATTAAGTTATTGACATATATTTATGAATAAAGACTTTACGGAACGACATTTTTACCAAGACTAGAATTATTCAATGTCATTCCGCCAAGTTACAATATACCCTAAACCTTAAAAATAAGGGCTAAGCGCAGCCTCTGATGCGGGCAATGGAAACAAAATACGGATATCAGTAAAAGCAGTAGGAGCCACCGAAAATCCCTCGGGAAAATAATAAGCCGAAGGATTAGCTTTTACCCGCTCTCCATAAGATTTCATAACCTGTTCTGCACTTCCGGTACGTACAAGGTCAAGCCAACGTTTGTTCTCAAAAGCTAGTTCCACACGCCGTTCCTTAATAATAGCCTCGCGTACATCTGATTGAGTCGAAGCACTGCTTACAGGCAACAACGCTCTTGATCTTACTCTATTCAAATATACTAATGCCTCCTCCGTCTTGCCTTGCTCATTCAAAGCTTCAGCAATAAAAAGCAAGACCTCAGCATAGCGGTAAACCGGCCAGTTATCACCGGTTTTCCCACTTTGTGTATGAGCATGGCAATATTTCTTGATATAAGGATAAGAGATACCATGGGCGGTAACAAAGCCCACGGAAACATCTTTACGCACATCTCCTGGTTCATAAGCTTCCATAATATCAGGCGTAGGTATATTATAACCTTCTATTGTACGTGCTACCTCAGGAATACCCGTAATAGCTGTTGTCTCTTCGGCTGTTATCGGCTGCACCAAGAAGGTATAAAAGAAGGAGCTATGCAATCCTTCATTACCATCCTTAAATTGAATCTCGAAAATGGATTCCGGACCATTCTTATTAGCAAGTTCAAAAACATCCGCATAGCGTGGCATCAACTCATAACCCGTTACTTCTTTTAATACCTGTTCGGCTTCCGCCCATCGTTTCTGCACTATATATACATTACCCAAAAGAGTGTTTGCCGCTCCCTTCGTTGCCCTACCAGGCTCTTGATCCGCTTTGGATGGCAAAAGAGAAACGGCCTGTCCGGCATCTGCAATGATCTGTTTATACACATCTTCCACACTTGCCAATGGCTGTGAAGTATCAGCTTGTGTCTTGGCCGGTTTCAAGTGTATGGGTACACTACCGAAATACTGTACAAGATCGAAATAAGCCAATGCCCGAAGAAAGTAGGCCTGACCTTTAATATTATCTTTTATCTTCTGATCAAAACTGACGGCATCTATCGGTTCCAACAGATGATTAACCCGTGAAATAATACGATAGTCAATCACGTATTTGGAACGTGGCACTCCATTCGTCGCATCGTCCAAAAAGTTTTTCACGAACTCAGCCTCTATCGTTCCCCGGTCATTGGGGTTATATTTATAAGTGGTATTATCACTGCGCATTTCGCCCATCGCCCATGCTCCATACGTCCCGTTATACAAATCGCGTAAAGGAGCATAAGCACCATTGATTGCCTGCTCAAAGTCACTTTGTGATTTGTAATAAACAGCAGTACTCAAAGATGTCTCAGATGGTAAATTCAAGAAATCGCCCTGACATCCTACCAATAGGCTAGATGACAGCAACATCGCCAACATATATTTATGATTCTTCATAATGGTATTCAATTTTAAAAGTTAAAAGTTTATATTCAAGCCAAAAGTGAATGTCCTTGGTACGGGATATGTAGAATAATCTATACCTTGCAATAATGCTCCCGGTGAGTTGCCATTAAAGTCCACACCCACTTCGGGATTTCCATATTTGTACTTGCTGAATACAAATGCCTGCTGGACACTGGCGTACACACGCAGTCTGCTGACAAACTTAATGAGATTAGCTGGCAAGGTATATCCTAATGTAATGTTCTTAATGGTCAGGTTACTTCCATCGTATACAAAACGGGAATGAAAGATATCCCTTTCACGTGAAGTCCCACTAGTAGTCTTACCATAAAGTCCGGCACCGGGATTGTCAGGGGAGCGCCACCGGTCCTTCACCTCTTTCATTACATTAAAAGGGCCGTCAAGGTTGGCCATACCTTGCTCTACAGCAGCGGCAATCTTATTTCCGTAAGTGCCTGTGGCAACTATAGTCAGATCAAAATTTTTGTATTCAAAATTGTTCGTTAAACCAAATGTGAATTTAGGAAGAGGATTACCGATTTCCGCCTTATCACCACTTTCATCATCGCCATAAGTAATTTGTTTATCGTCATTAACATCGTGGAATTTGATAGTACCTACTTGGGAATCCACAGCTTTAGGCGACTGGTCATAATCTGACTGGTTTACATAAATTCCATCCTGAACCATTCCATAGAATTGCCCGATACGCCCTCCTACACGTGAAATCGTACTTACAATGCCCGAATAAGCCACCAACTGATTACTCAAATCACTTAATGCCAGCACACGGTTATCACTGAAAGAAATATTGAAATTCGTGCTCCAATTAAATGTTCCTACAATATTATGGGAATTAATACTAAACTCATGTCCCCAGAATTTAAGTTTACCAACATTCCCTATCAGTGTAGAGAAGCCTGATTCTTCGGGTACAGGTAGTGAATAAAGCATATTGGATGTTATCTTGTTATAGTAGTCATATGTAAAAGTAATACGATTATTGAAGAAACCAAGATCGACTCCAAAGTCCAATTGGCGAGTTTTTTCCCATCCCAGATCATCGTTTCCAAGATTCGTAACAGCACTTCCGCTTGCGACAGTACTACCAAACACAGCATTCGTGTTACCACTTACCGTATTGTAATGAGTATAATTTCCTATATTGTTATTCCCTATCATACCATAACTTCCACGTACTTTCAGCAAAGACACACTCTTAAGTTTGCCCATAAAAGCCTCATCACTCACAATCCATCCTAAAGATACCGATGGAAAGTTACCCCACTTATTATTACTTCCGAAACGGGATGAACCATCCCTACGAATACTTGCTCCAATCAGATATTTACCTTTATAACTGTAATTGACACGACTTAAATATGAAATCATACTCCACTCTTGAACATCCATAGTCGGATTGTTCTTCACCAATGCCGCATCAATAGTCTGTATTCTATCGTCCGAAAAGTTCGAACCACTTATGGCACTATAGTCACTACGAAATCTTTGTGTAGTATATCCAAGCAACAGTTCAAACGTATGATTACCTATTTCTTTTGAATAATTAGCAGTGGTTTCGGACAACCAAGACCAATATCGGTTATTCGCTTCGTAAAGATTAGCTGCAATGGCACTTGGTGCAGCTGCAAATGCCCGTCCGGCAGTAGAAGGTTGGAAATTGTGCTGATAATTAGAACCTATATCTCCATTCAGACTCGTCTTCAAGACAAGACCTTTAAGTGGTTCATATTGCAGACTCGCATTTGCAAGCAATCTTTTCGCTTCCCGCTTGTTGACGATATCTTGTATGGAACGCACCCAATTCGGGGTCTCAAAGGCAGTGACACCGGGTGTTGTCACTACTACGGGATAGGTTCCATCTTCGTTTCGATAGTCAAGAATAGGAGGAGTCAATGTAGCGTTAGCAAGTAAACCTCCCCCACTAAAGAATGCTCCATCTGATGACGGTCGGTTTTCAAAACTATAAGTCGGAGCCAGATTGAAAGCTAGCTTCAAATTGTCGGAAATCCGGTAAGTAGAGTTAGCCCTTGCTGAAATACGTTGGTAATCGGAGTTCAACAAAACACCATCCTGATTGAAATACCCCAGTACAAAAGAGCTTGTAAATTTATCTTTCCCTGTACTAACAGATACATTATAATCTTGTATCATGGCACTACGCAGCATAGCAGCATACCAGTCATGTCCTTTACCATATTGTGAAGGATTCTGAAAAGCGGTAGGAACACTTTGCCCCAAGTCTTCATAGCTCTCTTTCTTGAATTGCGCCCACTCTGTTCCATTCATCATTTCAGGTCTGCCTTTTTGAGGCACATTCTGAACTCCCATATATGCATTGAAGCTAATATTCGTCTTTCCAGCTTTCGCACCTTTAGTTTGAATAAGTACTACACCAAAAGCTGCACGGGAACCATACAAAGAAGTTGCAGCTGCATCTTTAAGTATAGTCATTGACTCTATCTCATTCGGATTAATATCATTGATATCACCCACAATAGGAAATCCATCCACTACATAAAGAGGATTTGATCCTGTAGAAAGTGATGCAGCTCCACGAATACGGACGTTCATTCCTTGTCCTGGTACTCCCGTTCCCTGATTCACTTGTACACCTGCAATTTGTCCTTGCATCTTTTGGGTAAACTGCGCTACAGGAACATCAGAAAGTTTATCAAAATCCAATGTTTCCATAGCACCAGTAACAGCTCGTTTGGTCTGGGTGCCATAAGCTACCACTACTACTTCATCCAGCGACTTCACATCTTCTTTCAAGACAATGCTCAATGAATGATTGTCTTTCAGTTTGATTTCTTGCGGAATATATCCTGTATAGCTGAATTGAAGTATATCACCCATATTCGCTGCCAAAGAGAAATTACCATCAAGATCTGTTACGGTACCTTGACCCGATCCTTTTATCAATACCGAAACACCTATTAAAACTTCTCCGGATGCATCAGTTACAGTACCAGCTATTCCCAATTTTTGCTGCTGTGCCGCCAATGCAGCATTCCGGGTAAGAATAATATGATTTCCCGCCATCTTGTATGCAACAGATGACTCTGCAAGTAAAATCGATAAGACTTCCGCTACCGGCTTGCTGCTTACATGAATGCTTTTACGCATCTTTACGTTCACATCTTCCTTATATATAAAAAGATAGTCCGTTTGAGACTCTATCTCATTCAATATAGATTCCAACGGGGCATCGCTTCTATTGATAGTTACCCTCGCATTCTGTGAGTGACTATTTTCGGCCATCAGGCTGAACAGGCAGAAGAACAATAAGAATATTGATATTCGCATAATTCTAAATAATTGTTTTAAATCCGGATTTTCAAGATAATAAAGATCCGGCAAAGGAATGTTTTTCATATCTTTGCAAATGGTTATTAATACGATTTATTAAAAATAATTGTGTTAGTCGGGTCGGTGGGTGGTGCAAACACCCATCGGCTCTTTAGTTGTTTTTCATAAGGATTGCTTCATAGGCTGATTTTCCATTTTAGAAGGTTAATACATTTCTTACTTTATATGAATGACGTCATTATCCCGATTTCTTTGATAAATAAAGGCTACATCGTTTTGCAGGACACGCAGCGCATAGTCCAATCCATCAGAAATCCTAAATTTCCCAGTTAATGCAACCTTTGCTATTTCCTTTTTATCCATCTGTATTTTCAAATCATAATATTTCTCCAAGTCTTTTATAATATCAGCAAAAGGTTTATTTCTGAAACAATATAACCCCTCTTTCCAACGATATACATTATAATCATCAATTTTACTCACCACCAATCGGCCGTCTATCAAAGTCGTTTTCTGATTGGGTGCCAAGATGACGGAATTCTTTTCATCGTGAGGTAATTTTACCTTTACTCTGCCTTCCATCAAAGACGTTTCGAATATTTTTCGTGCTGAATAAGCTTCCACATTGAATTTTGTTCCCAATACTTCTACATCCAATGTACTTGTATGTACCACAAACGGACTCTTTTCATTATGAGCCACCTCAAAGTAAGCCTCTCCATCTAATATCACCTCCCGTTTGTCTGTCATAAAAGAAACAGGATATTGCATTGTAGTTCCGGCATTCAGCCAAACGTTTGACCCATCGGGCAAATCGAGGTTAACACGCTGGCCGGCCGGTACGGTAATGGTCTGCATCGCTAAATACATACCTCCATTATCTTTACCTATTGAAAATAATACAGCCGTCACACTCACCGTTATCACTATTACAGAAGCTATTTTCAGGAATTCCCTGATAAAATAGTTCCTCCTGTTCCTCATTCTCTGTATATCAGTCCGTCGGGAATGACCTGCAAGAATCATAGCATTAAACAGTTTGCGTTCCCTACGCAACAGCCCGGCATTCTCCTCAGAAGCACCGGCCCATTCTTTAACCACTTTCATATCTTCCAAAGAAGCATGACCTTCAAAAAAACGGTATAACAAATCCTTATCCATAAACACTTTTGTTTTACGTATTTATAGTAATAGCGGATGGGAAAGAACATTCCCTAGTGAAAAACTGTTTTTTTTAATGCAAATAGAAAAAAAGTAAGGATACCGGCAGATAATCCTTCAATGCAAGACGTAACGTCCTGGTAGCTTTCGATATATGAAATTCCACTCCCTTGGTTGTAATATCCAATAGTTCTGCTATTTCTTTATGGGATTTATTTTCATTACGGCTCATCACAAAGATTTTCCGAGTCTGTTCGGGCAAAGCATCCAGTGTCCTATCAACAATCTCCTGTATTTCCTTTGTAAAAACCTCATAGGGCTCGAAATCTTCCAAAGTCATGATTCTGCCCGACAATTCCCATGCATAGATTCGGGCTATTTCGTCAGAAGCATCCTGATAGACTTGTTGATGGCGCAAATAGTCAATACACTTATGCTTTATCGTGGTCAAGACATAAGCCGGAATATTAGTATCAGCAGACAAACGATCTTTGTTCTCCCAATAGTACATCATTGATTCCACAACAAAATCTTCGGCAACAGCTTCATCATGCACATAGGTACAGGCAAAGTGGACAAAACGTTGCTGGTAGTCTATAAAGAATTTATTAAATGCATTCAAATCAATGCTCATTGCCTATCAAACCGTATTAAATAAAAGGAGAATAATGGTACAAATATACATTTTTACTTTTAAAAGCAAATGAAAGCTGCCTCAAATTTTATGCCTCCAACAACGATAGCAATCCACCAAACAAAGAAAATATTCCTCCAAAGTTTCCCCGCCTTAAATAAAAGCAGTAACTTTACCAAATAATATACTAACATTAGGAAATAATGAATAACCCAGAACTACAGCGTGCCTGGCAAATAATAGAGAATACTGGCACCCATCTCTTCCTCACCGGAAAAGCAGGAACCGGAAAAACAACCTTCCTACGCAATCTGAAGAAAGAATCTCCCAAACGCACAGTCATAGTCGCCCCCACCGGAATAGCTGCCATCAATGCGGGAGGCGTTACCATCCACTCCTTTTTCCAACTGCCATTTGCACCTTTCATCCCCGATACCACGTTCAATACCGAACAAAAACATTTCCGGTTCAGCAAAGAAAAAATTAACATCATCCGAAGCATGGATCTGCTGATTATTGATGAAATAAGTATGGTAAGAGCAGATCTGCTAGATGCCATCGACTCTGTACTCCGCCGGTACCGGGACCGGTATAAACCTTTTGGAGGCGTACAACTGCTAATGATAGGCGACCTGCAACAACTTGCCCCCGTAGTGAAAGAAACGGAATGGAATATGCTGAACCACTATTATGATACCTCCTATTTCTTTGGAAGCCTCGCCTTAAAAAAAACCACCTACGCCACCATCGAGCTAAAACAAGTCTACCGCCAAAATGATCCCTATTTCCTTTCCCTACTGAACAAAGTCCGGGAGAATAAAGCCGACGAACAGACACTCGCAGAATTGAACCAAAGATATATTCCCAATTTCCATCCTGCCAAAGAAAAAGGATATATCCAACTCACCACTCACAATTACCAAGCACAACAGATTAATGATCACGAGCTTTCACTCATCAAAGAACCGGTTTTCAGTTACAAGGCAGAAGTCGCCGGAATTTTTCCTGAATATTCTTATCCTACAGATGAAACATTGATGCTGAAAAAAGGAGCGCAAATCATGTTCGTTAAAAATGACCCCTCACCGGAAAAACGTTATTATAATGGTATGATTGGCGAAATCACCTCTATAGATGAGGATGGATTTACCGTCCACACCAAAGAAAAGAATGAAAAAATCATTGTCCAACCCGAGGAATGGACAAACAGCAAATATGTGCTAAATGAAGAAACAAAAGAAATAACCGAAGAACAAGAAGGAGTCTTCAAGCAATACCCTGTAAAACTGGCATGGGGCATCACTATTCATAAAAGCCAAGGACTGACTTTTGAACACGCCATTATTGACGCTCGCTCCGCTTTCGCCCACGGACAGGCATACGTTGCCTTGAGCCGATGCAAAACATTGGAAGGGATGGTTCTCAGTTCCCCACTTTCCGTCAACGCCATTATCAGCGATACAATAATCGATGATTATAATCAGTATATAGAAACACATACCCCCAATGAAGAATTGCTCTGTGCCATGCAACAAACTTATTTTCTCAATCTCGTTAGCGAACTATTCGATTTCTCACCGATAGCCCGTTCATTCAATGAGCAAGCCCGACTGATTGACGAACATTTCTACAAACTCTTCCCTCAGTTACTGGCAGAATATAAAAAGCAGATACAAATATTCACTACTGAAATAGTGGATGTATCCTATCGTTTCCACAAACAATATGAACGTCTGGTAACACAATCTACTGATTATAATACGAATAACAACCTGCAAATACGCATCATAAAAGGAGCCGCCTATTTTGAACAAAAACTACGCCCTTTCCATAAACTGGCTGAAGCGACTAATCTTCCCACGGACAATAAAGAACTAAGAAAGAAAACGAACAACACCTTGGAAGAGTTCTTAAACACTTTGACACAGAAACTTTCCTTGCTACAATATGTAGAAGATAATGGTTTTCACGCCAGCGACTATCTACGTAAAAAAGCATATATCCTTTTAAGCGGAACCGATAATGAAAACTCCTCAGGTACAACGGCACACGACAGAAAAGAGCGCACCCCCAGAGAACGCGCATCCAGGGAACGGAAGAGAATTGAAGTTCCCAACGACATACTCCACCCAGAACTTTATCGGAAAATCACCGAATGGCGTGGAACTAAAGCAAAAGAAACCGGTATGCCGGCCTATGTCATTATCCAGCAAAAAGCTCTGTTGGGAATGGTCAATCTATTGCCTAATGATGCAGAATCATTGGAAGCTGTCCCTTATTTCGGACATAAGGGGGTAGAGAATTATGGTTTGGAACTTCTGGAAATTATCCGGAATTATATGAAAGAACAAAATCTGCAACGCCCTGAAATAAGAACCGTATTTGTCCCCCGGGAAAATAAAAAAAATAAAGAAGACACCAAAAAGGTCAGTTTCAGATTATTTAAAGAAGGGATGAAGGTAAAGGAAATCGCTGAATTCCGGGAATTGACTACCGGTACCATCAGCAACCACCTTTTACACTATGTCCAGACTGGAGATATCAAACTACAAGAATTAGTCGACCAAGAAAAAATAAATTATATTACAGCTCATCTCCAGAAACTCCCCTCTCTGCCACAAGGAGTGAAGGAAATAAAAGAAAAGTTAGGCGAATATGCTTCTTACGATGAAATACGTTTTGTCTTTGAAGTATATAAAAAACATATACCGGCATAAATTTCACTCATATTGAAGTCCCAAAAAGTAAGTGCATTTCATAAAACAAGTAAGTATACTTAAATGACGAAGTAAGTACACTTACTTGTTTTGCTACATAAAAGTGACTATCCGGATGAGAAAGATGATAAGGAGATTTGTGAATAGATGAAATTATTGTGAATGGCTACTTAACAAGAAAAAGGAGGGGAAAGGAAGAGCCTTTCATAAACCGATTAGGAAAAATGATCCTTGAAACTGATATTTAACATCTTTATCCCACTGAATCATGTTATTTGTTTTTTTGAGCAATATGCGATATTCCATTTATAAAGAACGTACAAAATAACATGCATTCTCTCTTAAAAGCGCCACTATGAGTGTTTCATAACTTGTAATTTATTAAGAATAACAAAAAAAAAGAAAAGAAAAGATAGCATTATATTATTATAAAATAATACATTTGCAGCGACCGAAATAGAAAGGGAATAAAATCCCTAAACCAAACTATTTACTAATTTAACCTTATTAATCTATGCAATTCTACCAAAAAACAAGGGAAAATTGTGTAAAGACACATGTAATTCTGAAAAAAGCCTCTTTTTACGCATGTCTTACACTATTTGCCGGAATGGCTTTCCCAATGCCTTTGTGGGCTTCGCTGTCAACTGCCATCGTACAACAGCATGTTAAACAAATTACGGGTATCGTAAAAGATGCAAACGGAGATCCTGTAATCGGTGCCAATGTAGTACAAGTGGGAAGCACCAACGGTACCATTACAGATGTGGATGGCAAATTCACGTTGAATGTATCCGTAGGGGCTAAACTGAAAGTTTCGTATATCGGTTACAACGACCAACAAATTACCGTAAGTAACAGCAACAGTTACACCATTATCTTGAAAGAAGATACTGAATCTTTAGATGAAGTGGTAGTAGTGGGATACGGTACTCAAAAAAAAGTAAACCTGACAGGTTCTGTGGCAACCATCTCATCCGATAAACTAGTCAACCGCACTAGTGCCAATGTCACCAACATGCTGGCAGGACAAATGCCGGGTGTCACCATTATCCAAAATACCGGTCAGCCAGGAGCTGATGCCGGAGTACTGCGTGTACGTGGTCTAGGAACCATGGGAGATGCCAGTGCCATGGTTGTGGTGGATGGAGTAGAGTCTACCATGAGTAGCGTGGACCCCAACGATATTGAAAACATCTCTATATTAAAAGATGCAGCCGCCTCAGCCATTTATGGTGTACGTGCTGCCAATGGTGTTATTCTTATCACAACCAAAAAGGGAACCAAAGGACGTGCCATTGTATCTTACGATGGATATGCAGGCTGGCAAAGTGCCTCACGTATGCCCAATTTTTTGGATTCTTACAATTATGCAGTGCTGATGAATGAAGCTTACACCAATGACGGTTTGAAAGGTCCGTATGACGAAACAGCCTTGCAAAAGTTCAAAGACGGAAGTGATCCCGACTTTTATCCCAATTCCGACTGGCTGGGTACACTACTAAGTGAAAACGGCCTGTTCAACAACCATCATTTGAGTATCAAAGGCGGTGGAGACAAAGTAACTTACTCGCTGGCATTCAACTATCACGATAAAGACGGATTGATAGTCAATACCAACTACAACAAGTTCAATGTACGCGCCAACATTGACGCTCAGATAAACAGTCGTCTGAAATTGACTACAAATATGGCAGTATACCGCAGTAATATGACTGCTCCAGCAGCAGGTATCAGTAACCTGATGCACTATGCTTTCCGTGAAACTCCGGTTACTCCCATCCAACTGAGCAACGGCAACTATGCTTTGTTCAAAAACGAGCACAACTCCGTAGCCTATGCACGTGAAGGAGGAACCTACAAAGAAACAAACAGCAATTTCCAAGGTAACGTAGGAATGGAACTAGACATTATAGACGGACTGAAACTGAGAGGGATTGCCGCTTCGACTTTCAACCTGACCGACAATCCCACCCACGTCAATACCATGACATTCTATCAAGCAGGTTCAGACACTCCGGTAAAGAAAACCACCAACTCCATCACAGAGTATGATATCAAAAGTATGGAACTAAACCTGCAAGCTTATCTGGACTATAACAAAACCTTCGGTAAACACACTGTAGGAGCTTTACTGGGTTATTCACAAATTTATAAACAGACACGCTACCTGCAAGCTTACCGTAAGAACCTGCCCAACTCCAATTCGCTGGACCAGATCAACGCCGGCGAAGTGACGGGACAGACAACATACGGTACAGAAATAGAATACGCTCTTCGCTCAGTTTTCGGACGCGTGAATTATTCATACGATAACCGTTATCTACTGGAAGCCAACCTGCGTTATGACGGTACTTCACGCTTCCCTAAGAACAACCGCTTCGGCGCATTTCCCTCTTTCTCCATCGGATGGAGAATCTCAGAAGAAGAGTTCTTCAAAGTTGATTGGGTGGATAATTTGAAACTACGTGCATCATGGGGATTGCTGGGTAATCAGGAAACCGTAAACTCAGACAACAGTTCCAACTATTATCCGTATCAGAACACCTATCTATTCGGTTATGACTACAGTTTCGGAAACACTTTGACTCCAGGTATCTCCATTTCCAGCCCGATGGCCAACCAAGACATTACGTGGGAAAAAACAGACCAATGGAACGTAGGTGTGGACGCCGCTTTTTGGAGCAATAAACTGACCTTGGGCGCAGACTGGTTCCGCAAGGAAACACGGGACATATTACTGCAACTTCCCGTTCCCAACATGATGGGAGTCAGTGCTCCGATGCAAAACGCCGGCGTAGTGCGCAATACTGGTATCGAACTGCAACTAGGACATAACAACCGTATCAATGATTGGAGCTATTCTATCGGAGCCAATTTCAGTTATGTAACTACCAAAATTATAGATTTGAAAGGCGGTGACACACCAGGACAATCTGTAGGCGATCCACTGTGGGCATATTACGGCTACGTATGCGACGGCATCTTCCAAAACGAAGAAGAGATCAAGAATCATCCTACACAGAGCATGGGTACTCCGGTTCCGGGTGACTTAAAATACCGCGACCTGAACGGGGACAAAGTGGTAGACAGCAAAGACCGGCAAGTATTGGGTTCCTACTTTCCGAAAATCAACTTCGGTCTGAATCTTTCAGTTCAATATAAAGATTTCGACCTAAGTGCACTGCTGCAAGGTGCGGCTGATGTAAAGAGCGCTCCTGTAGCCGAAATCAGATACGCCTTCTACAATGGCGGTAAAGTAACGGAACAGCATCTGGACCGTTGGACTCCGGAAAACCCGAATGCCACTTATCCCCGATTGTCCATGAGTGACTCCAAAAACCGCGTGACTTCCAGTTTCTGGATGCAGGATGCCTCTTATGCCAAGCTGAGAAACCTGCAAGTAGGTTACAGCCTGCCCAAACAGCTGATATCCAAATACGGAATCAGCCGTCTGAGAGTGTATTGCAGTATCGACAATCTCTTTATGATTTCCGGCTTCGACGGTGTAGACCCCGAAGCCATCAGCGGCAACTATTATCCATTGACCCGAAATTATTCATTCGGTCTGAATGTAACATTCTAAACACTGACAACTATGAGACTAAAATATAACTTTATAGGATTAATATTGGCATGTGGCCTTGGTCTGAGCTCTTGCAATGACAGTTTTCTGGACAGAAATCCAAAAGACCAATTATCCGACGCATCTTTCTGGAAAAACGCAGAAGATGCCCAGAAATTCGCAACCGGAATCTATCTGTATCTGATAGAACCGGAGAACCATACTATCATGACAGATTGCTACACCGACAATGCTATTCCGGTACATGTCACAGCCGAACAGGGGCAGTTGTCTGCTGGTACGGCTACTTCCAGCAATCCACATTTCCTACAATTATGGAAAAATGCCTATCAATGCATCCGCAGATGCCTGGTATTTTACGAGCATATAGGCGATGTGCCGATGGATGAAAAAGAAAAAGCGCAACTGACAGCCGAAGTACAGTTTCTCGAAGCTTTCTCATACGCTAACATATTAAAATATATGGGTGGCGCCTCCCTGCTGGATCATCCGTTGGAACTGAACGAGAAACTTCCTTCACGCAGTTCTGAAGAGGAGACTTATAATCATATAGTAGGATTATTGGATAAAGCAGCAGCCAGCTTGCCCGATATCCGCAGCAACAGTGACCACGGAAAACCGAGTGCCGGAGCCTGCTACGCACTGAAAGCCAGAGTTGCTTTCTACGCACACAAATATGATGTGGCGGAAGCCGCCGCACGCAAAGTAATGGGCATGAATGTGTATGGACTGTATGATAACTATGGTGACTTGTTCCAACCTGTAGCAGAGTTATGTAATGAAATCATCTTTGATCGCGAATATCTGGAAAACCCGAAAAACTCCAATGAAGGCAGTTATATAGGACAGTTCTTCGCTCCCGTCATGATGGGAGGGTGGGAAGCTTTATCACCTACTCAAGACTTGATAGACTCCTATCCATGTAAGGATGGCAAATCAATCAGAGAGTCTCCTTTCTATAATCCGGAAGACCCTTTTGCCGACCGTGACCCCCGTCTAGGCTTCTCCGTACTGTGGAACGGTTCGCAAATAGCAGGAAAGACTTTCAACCTGAACAATATGGGAGATGGCAGCCATACCCGTACAGGATATAGCATGAAAAAGTATATCAATCCGGACAATGACGGTATCAATAATTACGACTGGACCAACTTTATCTATATCCGCTATGCAGAAGTGCTGCTAACTTTCGCCGAGGCTCGTAACGAAAATCTGTCTGCTCCGGATACGGAAGTATATGATGCGGTCAATCAAATCCGTCAGCGTCCCAGCGTAGGTCTTCCTCCTCTGCCCTCCGGCTTGTCCAAAGACCAAATGCGCGAAGCTATCCGTTTGGAACGTCGTTTGGAATTTGCTTTCGAGGGAATGCACCTGTTTGATACCCGTAGCTATAAAACAACCGAAAAGGATGTTACTAAACCAGTATACGGGATAAATGCAAAAGGAGAAAGCATTTTTATTGAAACCCGCAAATTCAATGCCAACCGTGACTATCTGTGGGCTATCCCCTTGGAAGAGGTAGACCTAGCTCAGGGTGCACTGAAACAGAATCCGGGTTGGGATTAACCCGGCCATTTATTTGGAGGGACAGGCTCATAAAGCTGTCCCTCCAACTCTTTCTACACATCTCTTTTCATTGAAGGCAAAAGTAATTACCTTTCCTCTCGAAAAAAGATAAAGCACTTTCAAGGAATATATGGTTTTCCCACCATCAATTTATCTCCGGAAAAATCGACTTCAAACAAGCGAGGAATACGAATATAACGTCCGTTTACATCCTTATGACGATGTACAGACATCAACCATTTACCGTCCAAGGTCTGAAACAACATCCCATGACCGAAATCGGGAGGAGTAATCGGGTCTTTCTCCTGTATCCATGGTCCATCCAAGGTTCCGCTTTCAGAATAAGCCACTCCCTGAGTGTACACATTATAAATCCAACTAGTCCAAATCATACCGAGTCTACCTGTTCCTGTACGGAACAGATACGGACCGTCAGTGACTTTATTCGGTTTATCCTTGCCATCCGCATCTTTTTCACGGCTCCACGGCGATTCGCTGGCACGGAACAGTAATTTCCCTTCGCCTATGGTTCCACTTAAGTCAGGCTTCAGTTCTATTTTCTCTATCGTACCATCCAAGGTTTGCAACCATTCATAACAATATACCATATAAGGCTTTCCGTCTTTATCCACCCAAAAAGTTCCGTCCAAGGTCGGTTTATCAGCAGGCAAATAAGTAGAGTCCTTCATCGGAACGTAAGGTCCGTCCGGCTTATCGCTTACCAAAACATGGCTGGCACGACGCTCTATTACATTCCCTTGTACCGTATCAATCTTCACCGCCTGATTGGTGAAAGTGGCAAAATAATAATACTTGCCTTTATATGGATGCAACTCAGCGGCCCAGACCATGGGATCAGGTCCCATCCATGAGTTAGAGTCAGTCTTTGCCACATGGAACGGTCCTTCCCAAAGTTTCAAATCCTTGCTTTTCCAAAGCATACCTCCGGTTCCAGTCATATAATACATAGCCGTCTTCCTGTCTGCTAGAATGCAAGGGTCACTCAGCACAATAGAATCCAAAGGCACTTCCTTCCGCACTTCCTGCTGACGTCCTTGGCAAGCAGACACCAACCATGAAAGAGAAACACCTAACAATAAAAACAATCCAATCTTTTTCATGCATATTCTATTTTAAGTTTCACAAATTCAACATTACAAATATACGAACCTAGAAGGGCTATGAAAACAGAAAGGCACATTTCCTCACGAAATATGCCTTCAATTCTAACTTAACCTAACCTAAAATTCTATTATCACATCACAGTATGTTAACCTTCTTCCTAAAACCCTATCTTTAATACCTATTATCTCTTTTTACCGATAGCAAAGATAAAAAATCTAATTGACAACCATAGAGGTAAAATCGAGCAAGATGGATGCAATAATCGGTCAAGAACAGACTATTGCACTATTTTCCATCCTTCAGGACTATTTTCAACAGGGATTACTGAAAGAAATCCAGTGTCCAGTTGTCCATCCACTCCACGTATGGAACTCCTTCCTTAAATTGAACAGGTAACCAAATGTAACGGGCATCACTGGGATGCTCCGGACGCCAGATATCTGCCATAAATATAAAAGCATCTTTCTTCCCCTCCACCTTCAGAATATAAGTGCTCTGTCCACCGAACGTAAGTTCCGACTTCGGTCCCACACAAGGGTTGGGATGCTGAGACCATGGTCCGAAGATGGAAGAAGACGAGAACATACGGGCCTCATTGGGAGCCCAACCGGTACAACCGGAAGTGATCATCCAGTAGGTTCCGTCTTTTTTGAAGATAGCAGGTGCCTCATTGTGTCCTGCCGGAGCCACACGCACATAATTCCCTGTGTGTGAAAGATAGTCATCACTCAATTCCGCTATTTGAAGTGTAAGGTTTTCTTCAGAAGAGTAAATATGGTAGGCTTTACCATCCTCATCTACATAAAGGGTCATATCGCGAGACATCTGTCCGCCATCCAAATCACGCTTTACTATCAAGCCTTTGTTCACAGCATCCGTCCATTCGGGAGTCCACCATTTCTCATAATTCTTGGCATTCAGAGTATCCAGCACTGCAACAGCCTGCCCGTCCATATTAACAGGCAGCTTACCAGCATTGACACGTCCCGAACGGATGAAACGGTAAGGACCGGCAGGGGTATCACTGACTGCCACCCCGGCACGGGCGGCTGCATAACCTTTTCCTTTCAATTCCAGATGGAACCACATCACAAACTTCCCTGTTTTCGCATTATATATCACTTTAGGACGTTCCAATATACATCCACGCGCTATGTCGCTGCTGTCGTTATCAACAACAGAAAGCGCTACGCCTTCGTTCTTCCAGTCAGTAAGATTCCGAGAAGAATAACACATTACTCCCACCATGGCACTGCTGGTAGTATCACATTTATTCTCGCCGAACCAGTAGTATGTTCCGTCATAGTACATTACTCCGCCCCCATGGGCATTGATATGCTCTCCGTTGTTATCAGGCCACATCTCGCCTGAACGAATGGGTTGCAACGGTTCATTGCTGCATCCGCAAAGGAAAATCAAAGCTGTGCACAACTCACACAAGCTGTTTCTCAGTTTACTCATCATAAATTATTTTTATATAAAATGTTTCTTATTCAGATGGAAGCAAAGCATCGTAAGACATCCCCCAATGTTCTGCCAGGCGTTCCGCTTCCTGGCGGGTAAGATGAATGATTGCCCCATGTTTGGGAGAAGTGAAGTTAGTAGTCCTCATCACTCCTTGGTTAAACTGTCCCAAAGGAGTGAAATGTACGAAGTCGGAAGTTTCACTGAATCCGAAATTATGAACCTTCTGCCCGTACACATCATACATCAACACCCATCTATCCTCACCGATGCGTTTCCACAAGTTCGGAGCTTCGCACGCCGTGGGTTCAGGATCATACCAACGGGCATTATACTCGTAATCACTGTTTACCCTGTCCGAAACAGCCTGCTTGATACCGGCTCCCCCGTCGTGTGAAACGTAAAACATGTGATACTTATCTCCTATACGGGTAATATCCGCATCAATAGCAGAGATCTTCTCGTCGGGGTATTGAAACAGAAGCTGGGGTAAAGTCTCCAACCTGTCAAAGTCGTCATTGACATATACATAGTAAAGCTTGTTCGCCTCATTCTTGAAGCGCATGGTGAAGTACATCATCAGCTTTCCTTTTTTATCATCATAGGTCACTTCGGGAGCCCAGGCACAACCAATCTCACTAAAAACGGCAGACAACTTGTCAAAGCGCAGATTGGTACGCTTCCAGTGAATCAGATCCCAGGATTTCATCAATACCAGCCCCCGGTTGTTACCCCATCCGTACTCTTTTCCGTCGCGTTCCCACTCTGTATCACGATATCCGTCACGCTGCGCATAAATATGCAAATCGGTCATCGACAGATAGAATGCTCCATCCGGACCGCGGAAGATATGCGGATCGCGGATACCTTTCTGTTCGGCTATCGTATCTCCGGCTATGACGGGCTTTCCTTCGTTCAAAGCGGTAAAAGTGTAGCCGTCGGGACTGATTGCCATGTGAAGTCCATGGTCCTCGTCTTTGTGGAAGACCATCAGATAGGCGCTCATATCTTTCTCTTGCGGAACCGCATTCCGATAACGGAAGCGGCTGAAACCCGCACTTCCTTTTCCGGCAGAAAACAGACCGACACGCAAAGCATAAAAACCACCATAATTATTGTGATGCAAGGAGGAAACATCCATATCACCAGTTAGAAGAGTCCATTCTTTCCCATCCTTACTCACCTCTACGGACAGACGGTTACCGCAATTGTGCAGTCTGGCAAAGAAATGTTTCCCAATGCGGTTGGGAAGTTCCGTCTTGTGCTCCGCATCCCGGTAAATATAGAATGTCTTTCCATCGGAAACGACTCCGGCGTAAGCCTTTTCATTATAATACAGGATAAGCCCGGCCACATTTCCATTCCCTGTCCGGATTTCCACTTGTGTTTCGTAATTCTTGTCTTCAGCGGTGGTCAGCAACACCCGTCCGTCAGCAGGAGTCCGGCCTTTGGCTTTCATCCATAAGATATCCTCCTTGAAAGTCAGGGATTGAGGAGCATATTCTTTCCAGAAAGTCCACTGAAGTCCCAATTGAGGACCTTTGAAATCATCGGACAGTTCCAATCCATGTTTGATTTCCTGCTCCGGAGTGACAGGGGTAGCGGCAGATACGGTACGATACCAGCCGTCCTCCGTCCATTCTACCGGTTCAATCAGAGTGGAGCGTCCCAACGTGTGATAGCCATTGGCATACGCATGATAAACGATCCACCAGTTGCCGTTCACATCATCTATCAACGTGCCGTGGCCTTTAGACCACCAACTATCCGTTACACTATATGTATGCACAATGGGATTGTAAGGTGAATTCTCCCAGGGGCCGGTCACACTTTTTGAACGGGCGGACACAACCATGTGGCTCGTTGCGGGTCCCGCAGTCCCTCCTTGGGCGGAAGTAAGATAATAATATCCGTTGTGTTCATTCAGTTTCGGGGACTCCAGACACATACATTCTGTATCCCAATGGTCAGGATATTTCCATCCGTCATATACTTTCTTCTTTTCCCCGACGGTGGCAAGTCCGTCCTCTGTCAATCGGATCATTTCCCCTTTATCCAAATAAAGATAGCGGTTACCCTCCTTATCCACCACATGACCGGGGTCAATCCCTCCCACCTTCAAGTCAACGGGGCGGCTCCACGGACCACGGATGTTTTTCGCCCACATCACCCAATTGGTTCCTGCGGCAGGATAATAGATGTAATAAGTATCCTTGTATTTCAACAAATCAGGCGCCATGGCAGAACCTTCATATTGAGGCATGACACGACATAACGGCTCCCAGTTCATTAAATCCTGCGAGTGCCAGATTAAGAATCCGGGAGCGTAATAGAAAGGAGAATGAGTCATGTAGTAATCCTTGCCGTCACGCATAATGGAAGGGTCAGGATAATCACCCGGAAGAATCACTTTAGGATAAGTCTGTGCATTCATCTGCAAGAATGACAAAAGCAATAAAAGGGATAATAAAAGTCGCATCATAGTATTTTATGGGGTTATTCATTACCTGTCATCGAGTCCCAACCCGATACAGCTGTTTTTTATTCTTCAAAAATACATATTCTGCTAATAAAAAAGGGGGTATAATTCGTGCAAAATAGGACAGAAATCAGCCAAAAGCCGCTTTTTATTCTTTCTAAAGAAATAAATCACGTCGGATTTACCAAACTGGAGGAAATAAAATGAGGGCATTCTCTTTGAGAGATATGCCCTTCATGCTCTTTCAATATTTTATATATATCTTACTTATATCCGACAGAATCAATAACCTGGATTCTGTTTCAAATTTCCATCTTTGTTCAATTGAATCTCGGTGAGAGGTATCGGAAGCAGTGTATGGATATTGGCATCAAAACCTGTAATCACCTTATTGCTTGGTGCAGCAGGTTCCACATCCCCATTCAGTTTGATACGTTCGGCCAACGTATTGGTCCGAACTAAAGTCATACGACGGTTCTCCTCACTAATCAATTCACGGGCACGTTCATCCAAAATGAAGTCAATGTCAATCTGATCAGCCGTTACTTTACCAGCACCCGGAGCCACCGCACGATAGTCTTTAAAGGCACGGTCGCGCAACACATTGATGTCATCAGCCGCCCCCTGTGTATTCCCCTGACGGAAACGAGCCTCTGCACGAAGCAAGTAAGTTTCTCCCAAACGCATCACAGGCCAGTCCTTCACTACAGCATAACCAAAATCATCGGTTTCATCATAAGCCCCCCATTTAGTGGGATGAGGATAAAATACGTTCAATGAATCTCCCTCGTGAGGGATGACCTGGTCGCCCGTTTTTAATGTCACATTTCTTACACCTTTGTCTTTATCCACCAAGAACCCTTTAGCATCAATACCAACTTCTTTTGAAAAACCGGGCTTGTTATACCACATTACACGACGGATATTATAATTAGAATTACGGATATCACCTTTCTCATACAATCCGTATTTCACAAAATTGCTGATACGCAAACGGCCATTACCACGACCGCCTATGGAATCCGCATTCACCATACCATCCAGTTTATGGAAAGCAGGAACCCAGTTACGACGTTGTTGCGGATTGTCAATCGTACCGCCATTCACATCACGGTTATACTCCATTTCGAAAGTCCAGATAGCCTCCATATTCCCCTGTGAACGACGCTGATTCCCCCAACGGAACATATCATGATAATAATCACCCGGCTCGGCCGCATATTTACCATATCTTGCTGAAATCAATTCATATTTACCACCTGTTATAATAGGCGTCACCGCATCTTCCGCCTTCTTGAAATAGGAAGCATCACGCATACCCATCCGAAGATAGGCTTCTCCTGCCAACTGTCTTGCCATATCCTGATTTATACGGCTTTCATTTTTGGCAGCTCCCACTACCGGAAGATTAGACATGGCATAAACCAAGTCAGAATCAATGACCCCATCCACCTCGGCAACCGCATTACGGGTATAATCTGTACGCGGAATACTAGTAGATTCTGTCACCAAAGGTACATCTCCCCATAATGTCACCAACATATTGTATGCATAAGCACGAAAGAACATGGCTTCGGCTGTTGCCGCCGCATCACCGCCTTCAGCTTGTGAAGCGATAATCTGATTCGCACTATTAATGAGCTCATATAATTTTTCCCAAAGGAAACTTACCCCTGCATTCTCTGCATTCAATTCCTGATATCTGTAAAAAGGAACCTCTACCCCCTGAGTGTCACCGGGAGCACCTACATCCGTACCTACCTGCCAGCATCCTACAAATCCCTGCTGACTGGACATTCCCCATATAGCAGCATATTGACGGTGCAGACCTACCAATTTCGCATTTACATCTGATACTTCCGGACCATAACTAGAGTACATTTTCTCATCCAGAAAACTATCGCTGCATGATGTAGTCCCAATAACAAATGCCGATGCAGCAAAAGTTGTTAATAATATATTTCTAAATTTCATAGTTCTTCGTTTTTAGAATGTTAAATTAACTCCAAATACACAACTCTTAGTCATCGGGTAGTTACTGCTGTCATATACAGTTTCACCTCTTGTACTATCCCATGAACTATTACCACGAGCTACCTGACGAGCTTCAGGATCCCAACCTACCCAATCCGTGAAAGTAAACAGGTTACGTCCGCTCACATAAAGCTGCAAACCACCGATACCCATCTTCTGAATCATGCGCTGTGGGAAAGTATAACTTAATGTGATGTCTTTGATACGTGTATAACTGGCATCACAAGGGAAACCATATCCATGTTTGTTTGAGTTCTTACGCAATGAACGCCATTCGTTACTCTTGTTTTCCGGAGTCCAATAACCTATTTCAGTAGTGGTATTACGACGTCCCATTTCATCACCTGCCATACCGATCAATGAATTGTTCTTTTTCAATCCTTGTGTAGTCTGGATAAAGATACTCAATGTAAAATCCTTATAAGTGAACGTATTCGTCAGACCACCAATCCATTTCGGTGTTGTCTGCCCTTTGATGGTACGGTCATTGTCATCAATCTTGCCATCAGGTACTCCGTCAGGGCCACTGATATCCGCCAACTTCACATCACCAGCTTCTGCAATCGGGTCCCAATTCAAATGGTCGCCACGGGCTATCTCATCTTCCTGCCAGATTCCAACCATTGTATAATCATAAATCACGCCTATCGGATGTCCAAGGAACCAACGGTTACCCAAGTCATTCTGGCCGTCCCCATAAAGGTCCTTTATCTCATTCTTATTCCATGAAAAGACCAAATTGGAACTCCATGTAAAGTCGCCTGAAACAATATTACGAGAATTCAATGTCAATTCCACACCTTTATTAGCTGTTTCACCCATATTGGAGTACACGGTGTTGTAACCAGTTACTTTAGGTAAATTACGTTTCAGAAGCAAATCGTTGGTCTTTGAGAAATAGACATCAATATTACCTGTCAAACGGTTATTCCAAAGTCCGAAGTCCAGACCGACATTGAAACTCTTTGTGGTTTCCCAAGTCAGATCCGCATTCCCCATCAAATCATTGGGCCATAAACCTGCATTCGAAGCTCCGCCTAAAGCCAACATGCCCGAATCCATCTTCACACGTGACTGATATACTCCGATGGCCTCGTTACCCGCTTTACCATAAGACGCACGCAGCTTTAATGTATTCAACCAATTACTGGAAGATTCCATAAATGATTCACGGGCAATATTCCAACCTAAAGCGACAGAAGGGAATACACCGTATTTGTTATTATCACCGAAAACAGAAGAACCGTCCCGACGCACTGTAAATGTAAACAAGTAACGGCTGTCATAAGAATAATTAATTCGTCCCATTTGTGAAACAGTAGTATAAAGGTCGGTATATGAAGCTACGCTAGGTGTTTCCGCACTACCCATGTTATGCCACTGCTGGTCGTCATTAATAAATTTGCTGGCCATAGCTTGCGAACGTTGATATTTCTTACGTGAAGCGGCATACAAAGCTGTCAAATCCAAATGATGCTTTCCAAAATCACGATTATAAGCAAGGATATTCTCTATGGTATAACTTTGTGTTTCTTCATTCTTTATTTCAGCATAACCAGTCTGATTATTTACCGACTTACCTTCATAATTATTATAACGTTTGGGCATATATGCATAACCGCCATTGAATTTATAAGTCAGTCCTTTAAGAGGAGAAATCAATTTTTCGAAATCAATTTCGGCATAACCGTTTATATTAATATTCCACTGACGGCGTTCGGGATTAGTAGTAGTCCACATCAACGGATTGGTAAACAAAGTTTCACTGTACATCGGATTGATGCAATAGCTGCCGTCTTCTTCATACATTTTTGCATAAGGAGACATAGCCTCAGCCATCAGAAAGTTAACACGCCCACCGTCACGGTTATGAGATACTATATATGAATTAGTCCCTACCTTCATATAATCAGTCACACTCATATCAATGTTGGTACGAATGGAGTAACGTTTGTAATTGAACCCTTTCAACACACCTTTCTGACTCATATAGTCGGCAGAAACGTAATACTTCACATTATCCGCCCCACCGCCGATACTTACGTTATGGTCTTGGATGATACCTGTTTGCGATACAGCGTCAATCCAATCGTTCTCTATACCATTGGCCTGATTTTCTGCTTCGTATGCATTCTTCACATAGTCATTGTACATGGTTTCTCCGGGATTCTGTGACACATAATCTCTATAACGTTGAGTGATTTGCGAACCATCACAGAAATCTAGTTTATGAGAAAAATCCTCCACCCCGAAATATCCGTTATAACGAATGGTCGGCTTGCCGGAAGTACCACGCTTAGTAGTAATCAAAATAACACCATTCGCACCGTTTGTACCATAAATGGCAGTGGCCGAAGCATCCTTCAAAATTTCCATAGATTCAATATCATTCGGATTGATATCATTCAATGTACCTCCCGACTTGCTGATAGGCACACCATCCACAACAATATATGGCCCGGAATTAGCATTGATGGAATTCTGGCCACGCACCAAAGCATCCGGCGCATCGCCCGGAATGGAAGATGTTTGTGTAATAGTAACACCTGCTGCCGCACCTTGAACAGCTTGTAATACATTCGTCACAGGAAGTTTTCCCAGACGCTCCTTCCCTACTGAAGTAACAGAACCGGTCACATCTGATTTTTTCTGCACACCATAACCGACTACCACCACTTCCTCCAACGTTTCTGTATCCTCTTGCAAAATAATGTTAAGTGATTTTCCCGGAATAACTTTCATTTCTTGATTCTTATATCCTATATAAGAAATAACCAATGTAGCTCCTGGAGCCACATTCAATGTAAAATTACCATCGAAATCAGTAATTGTACCATTGGTAGTACCTTTCTCTAAAATACTGGCACCAATAACCGGTTCCCCTGCCGGATCTTTAATAGTACCTGAAACGGATTGTTTCTGTTGCTGGACAGTTTGTACGGCAGTCACAATTTCTTCAGCCATCACACTGAACGGCTGGGTCGCAACGAAACCTGTACAAAGCAATAAGGCAGTCAAAGCCTTTCGATTTCTTAAGAACGAGTTTGATTTCATCGTTTTTCTTATTAAATTAGATTATAGGTAATAATATTATCCGAATAGAGTTGTGATTAGAAACTCCTTGGGCTGAATTTTGTCACATTCCCAATATTAATCGGGAGCAGATTTATTCCTCATAAGCATTATATTTAAAGTTCGTTTTATCTATTTTTCACATTGCAAACTTAAAGCTTTAAAAGAATAAAAAAGGCTAAAAAATAATCAAGAGTAGTAGAAAAATTAAGCATGAACGATTTTTCTATAGTGAATTCCGAAATTTTATATTCCTCTACTTAAAAGGGATAAAAACGGACTACGGGTTAAAATCACTTCAAGCCGTAGTCCTCCTATAATCTAATTCGCAAGTTAATCAGACTTGCTTTATCAGTATCAACAACGCCTGTTGAAAACTATCATTATTTTGTCAATTCTTCATCAGCCACTGCTTCTTCCCAATTAGTAAACATCGGAATCGCTTCATCATAGCCGTCATATCCATAATTTTGCCGCAACCGCGCACCTGTATTAGCAGTAATAGCCGAGTTGGGAATCGGCCAAAACAGATTACGTTTATCTACTTGATAATTCAATTCCTTGTTGGAAACAATAGGCCCATGATTGAAAATATTGTAGCGCGTAGTACGCTTATACCAGTAGCTTCCTCCATTCAAATCCGTACCACTCTGCTTATCCCAAGTAGACAGATTATAAGTTTCTCCCCATTCATCCGGCTGACCACTGCGAGCAAGACACCAAGAAATACGAGTCAATTCAGGCTGTCTCCATTCTTCCAAATACAATTCCCGAGCACGTTCATCAGCAATGTCACCGATAGTTACAGTAGTAAACATCTTTTTGGCATTAGCACGACGACGAACTACGTTCACATCCTCTGCAGCGCCAATCGGGTTACCTTGGTAGAACTTAGCCTCAGCGCGAAGTAAGTAAGTTTCTGCCAAACGGAACAAGTATAGATTACCATTAGACACACTATTGCCCTTGGTTGCTCCATTAAACTGATTAGCCCCCATATTTTCTTCAGCATTTTGATCAAGTATATATACTTTGTACAATGGGGTCGGGAACCAACTACGAATAGTATCAGAACAAAGCAAATCCCCTTTTCTCACCAACAAATCACCTGATTCCGGATCATAATAATCTTCTGGTGCATAAAGCATCATGTTTTTCCCATAATAAGCAGAATTTGGATTATTGTATTTAAGATCCGTCATTTCCATCCAATTACCTATTTCTCGATTATGACGCATATCCTGCCAATCTGTTTCACCATCATAATTCCAAATGGTCTGATTATAATGATAAGAAGTGCGGAAACAACCAATACCACGTCCCATAGCGCGTACCCAATCTAATTTCGCATCATATTCCCCAGCAGTACGTGCATAATTATAAGTTGGAGATCCTAAGTTATGAGGATCACGGATAATACCATTACTCCAATGCACACACATAGCTCGCATCTGCGGATAGGAGATGAAACCTTCAGCATAATAATTCAAAATAGGCATAATCATTTCCGTATTAGAAGCATCAGTTATATTTACTCCACGATGCAAATCCCAAATTACATTACGTTCTACCGGCCATGTTTCCGGATTACCAGAAGAAACATTCGTTCCAAACGGAGCATTCATTAAAGCCAAACCATGATTGTTAATCAAATCGGTAGCTAATTGTTCAGCTTTCTGATATTCACCTACAACTAAATAACACTTGATAAGCAATTGCTTACATGCTTCTTGGTTGACAGTACCTATATAACCGATCTCTTTCTGTGGAGACACATGTTTTACAGCGAATTCCAAATCATGCACCAACATTTGGAAGATTGCCTCTTTACTCGTGGATTTATAGTTTTGTTTAGGTACTTCAATCAGCTTCGTAATTAAAGGTATATCGCCAAACAATAATACACCGTGATAGTAGGCATAGGCGCGATGAAAGTAAGCACGTCCTAAATATTCATCGCGCAAAGTGGGATCCAACCCTTCTACTTTACCTACATTGGAGATAATAGTATTTGCAAAAGTCACACTATTCCATGTGCGGTCCCAGAAACGTGACATAGCATTCTCATCCCCACCACCTTTCATACCGGATGTCGGAGTTATCTTATTGGCAAAATCGTCTTGCATATCGCCCGCATCGGTTTTCCCATACAGACCAATATCTGTCATGAAATAAAGGGAAGCCATAGGCATCACGTTACCATTTCCGTCCATCAGCATTTCTTTCAAGCCATAATCACACATAGCCAAGGCTGATTGCAAACCAGATTCTGTTGTGTAAGTATTTTCGGGATTGTAAAACGATAAAGGGTCCTGTTTCAAAAAATCATCCGTACAGCTAACGTTCACCAAAGCAGTCGCAGCCAGTACCATACATGCTTTTGTAAATATCATATTGCTTGTTTTCATAATATTTTTCAGAAATTAGAGTGTTACATTAATACCAAAGTTTAAAGTGCGTGTAGCCAATCCGCCAGTTTCGGGATCACCATATTCCCAATTATCAAAGGTGCAGACGTTTTTACAACTTGCAGTAAGACGGATGCGGTCTATCATAAATTTCCTAGTCCATTTCTGTGGCAAAGTATAACCCAAAGTTATGTCATCCAAACGAACGAAACTACGGTTGTAAACTTTATCTACACCATTAGCCAGCCCCGTATTGGGACCTGCAGCATTCAAACGACAATAATCATTAGTCGGATTATCAGGAGTCCAATATTTACGAGCTGCCACATTAAAGCCGTTAGTTACCTGTGACCCTCCGTTCTCCTGATTCAACCAATAACCAGCACGGCTCTTGTGTCCCATATAAGAGTATAATGAAACAGAAAGAGTCAAATCCTTCCACAAAGTGAAATCGTTACGTAAATTCCAGTAAACAGGAGGAGCTGTAGTCCCTTGATAAACCTTATCATTATCATTGTAGACAGGTATGCGAGTACCATCTTCCAAAATCCGGTCATCTTCAGTATAGTGATTCACCACTTTCGGATCACCCGGTTTCTGCCCTACCAAAGCAGCAGAAGCAATGTCTTCAGGAGTATTCTGCCAAACTCCATCGGTTTCATAATACCATATAGTACCGATTGCCTGACCGATGAACCAACCATTGGAGGTATCATCCTTCTCTACACCATTCTCGTCATAATCATAGTAGATATGGTTAATTTTATTCTTATTAATAGAAAATCCTACGGAAGTATTCCATGTAAAATTCCTATTTTGAATATTTGTAGAATTCAAAGCGATTTCAAAGCCTTGGTTCTGTACTTCACCCAAATTGGCCATGATGGAACCGAAACCAGAAAAACTCGGCAAACGCTGGCTCATTATCATGTCTGTTGTTTTCTTCAAATAATAATCCATGTTAGCAGTAAGTCTTCCATTCAAAAATGAAAAATCCAAACCGATATTCCACGCTTTAGTCTTTTCCCATTCTAAATTAGGTGCAGCCAAACGACTCATATAAAGTGGATTGACAACGTTCGAGTTACCATTTTGGTAATATACCATACTTCCACCTGCCAGTGACAAATTAGACAACGTAGAGTAAACATCTCCAAATTCACGGTTACCATTAGTTCCCCAAGACAAACGCAACTTACCCATATCCATCCAATCGTGAGCATCAGACATAAAGTTTTCTTCAGAGAATACCCAGCTAAGCCCAACAGATCCAAAGTTACCCCAAGGATTATTAGAACCGAAACCGGAATAACCGTCACGACGGAATGTTCCTGTAAACATATAACGATCCTTGAAGCTATAGAATAAACGCCCCAAATAGGAAGCAGCAGTATAATGAGTATCATTAGTACTAAAGCCACTCTGAGTCTTGTTAGCCCCTTGCGTATAATGGAAACCTAGAGCATCACTCGGCGTGATGTTACGTGCATTAACATTGTCACTCCAATATCGGTGTTCTTCAGCCTCTTGTACTAAGGTTGCGGTGAAATGATGCTCGCCAAATATCTTGTCCCATGTAATGGTGTTGTTCAAATTCCAATCAAAATTTTTCGACCAACCACGATTCACACCTCGATCAGCAGCAGATGCATTAGGCAAATCAGCAGACATCCAATAACGGTCATAGAACCACTGATAACGAGGAGCAATATTGAATTGATAAGAAAAACCTGCTGGCAAAGTAATTTTTGCATTAAAAATAGTATTTAATACGGTATACCCCTTTTCCAAATCATAATACTGACGATCAAAGTAGTAATTGTACCCACCATTGGTAGGCAAACCAGACATAGGATATTGCTCATAATTACCATTGTTATCATACATGGAAGCATATGGAGAATTACGCAACATATTATTATCCCAATAATTACTTCCAAGAGACACTTGAATATCTCCATCCGAACGGTCCTGGAAATTAACATTCGCTCCTACCTCCAACCAATCTGTAATCTTCGCATTGATTTTCATGTTAGAACGGAAAGCATTGTATTCATTACCCTGTACAGCTCCTTCATTATTAATGTAACCTAATGAAAAGTAATAATTCACACGTTCAGTAGCTCCCGAAATACTTGCATTATAATCTTGATTGAAACCAGTGCGGAAAGTAGCATCATTCCAATCAACCATACGACCATTCAAAAAATTTTCCATCATCATCGGAGAATTATTGAATTCTAAACGACGGGCAAACAGACCAAGCATGGATTCACCTTCACTAAGACCAATACCACTGACACCTATATTGGAAGCCCATGCTTTCTGTTCTGCTTCTGTCAAGGTACGGGGGTCATCATAATAACCAGCTGGATATAACAAATTACCACTACCATCTTTTGCTTGATAGTAGTCATACAAACCATCCTCACCCTGTCCATACGTATAATACATTTTACGCCAGTCCTGATGAAATTTCAAATAACCAGCCGCATCAAAATAATCGCGATAATCTGATTTTCTAGAAACCGAAAGATTAGCACCTACATTAATAACCGGCTTACCCTCCTTACCTTTCTTTGTCGTGATAATAATGACACCGGCAGCAGCTTTAGCACCATAAATAGCAGCAGAAGAAGCATCCTTCAACACATCAATTTGTGCAATATCATCAGGATTAATTTCAGAAAGTTCACCATAAAAAGCCATACCGTCCAATACAATCATTGGGCTTGCATTGGTACCTAAAGAATTCTGTCCACGTAGCAAAATAGAAGCATCACTACCTTTAGCCGATGCATCATAACCTATTTGCAATCCTGGTGTACCGCGCAAAACATCTTGAACAGAAGTCGGATTTTGATCAGCAATCTTGGAAGGGTTAATTTGTACTACCGAACCTGTCAAGTCTTTCTTACGCATTGTACCGTAACCTACCACTACCACTTCTTCCAACATTTCGCTGTCCTCAATCAATGTTAAATTTATTGGTTGTCCTGCTACAGTTTTCATTTCTATCGTCTTATAACCAATATAAGAGATTATTAGTGTAGTGCCAGGAATTACATTCAACGTAAATCTACCATCAAAATCGGTAATTGTACCATTCGTAGTCCCCTTCTCTAGCACACTAGCACCAATTACAGGTTCCCCCGTAGCATCTTTAATAACTCCTGAAACGGATTGTTTTTGTTGCTGAGCAGTTTGAGCAAAAATCATAATCTCTTCAGCCATAACACTAATTGGCTGAGTTACAATGAAACCTGTGCAAAGCAGCAAAGCCATCATAGCCTTTCGATTTCTTTTAAACGAATTTTCTTTCATCGTCTTTCTTTTATAATTAGATTTAATTAAGGTAATAAACTCTCATTCCTAACTCCGAATTGTATATAAAGGCATCCGGACCAAACCTGCAAAGAACCTAAGTCTATGTTTTCATAAGCATTAGAATTTTTAATCTGTTTTATTTTCCCGAGACAAATATAAAAATATTGTAAAAGACAAGTAGAGAAAAACTGAGCAAGAAGGATATAAAAATCGTTCATAACGAGTTTTTAGTTGTCGTATGCTGAATATGTCATGTACATTAACAGAAATATTTTAGAAAATACTATATATTTGTACTCATAAAAGTACCTTTATATGAAACACACATATTCATTTTCAATCTCATTATTATTAAGTTTTATTTATCTGTTCCATGCATCTGCACAACCTTATGTTATCAAACGCCTAGGAGTGGAAGACGATATGTCCAGCAATTATGTAGTCAGTGTCACTCAAGATAAAAAGGGTTACTTATGGATAGCAACCGAATCTGGTCTTAACAGGTTTGATGGACGTCAATTCAACATCTATACCAAGAATAATTCAGGATTGAGTGGTAACGAACTGAATGTCGTACTTGCAGACCCCTATGAAAACAAAGTCTGGATAGGCACACAACGAGATGGACTTTGTTATTTTGATTATGAAACAGAAACCATATCACGCATTCCTGCCACGGGCAATTATATGCTCAGTAATGATATCACAGACTTATCTGTTGCTGCCGACAGCGGCTTATGGATCACACATTATCATTTCGGAGTTGATTACTATGATCGGAAAACCAAACTGTTTACCCCCTATTCTTCTAAGAATGTAAAAGGTCTGGAAGGTAATAACTGGGTATCAAAAGAAGACGGTAACGGCAATCTGTACATTGGCCATCATCTCAGAGGATTAAGCATTGTATCCCTTAAAGACCGTACTGCAAAAAATTATCAGCATGACCCCAATAATCCTTATAGCATTCCCGATAATGAAGTACGCGCTCTATGCATAGACAAGAATAAGAATGTATGGGTAGGCACCAACAACGGTCTGGCACTTTTCAATCCGCAAAGCGAAAAATTCATCACATTCAAACACATAGAAGGAAATGAAAACTCATTATTGTCAGATCAGATTCTTGATATCAAACAAATGAAAGACGGCACTCTATGGATATGTACCAACATGGGAGGAGTGAGTATTCTCAATCTCAGGGAAAATACATTTATATCTCCAGAAAAGATTACATTCTCCAATATTACGGTAACAAATGACAACCATGGATTATCCGGACCCAATGCACGAAGCATCATACAAGATTCATTCGGAAATATTTGGATTGGCAACTACCGCGGTGGAGTGGATTTTATCAGTTATGCACAGCCATTATTCAACACCATTGCCTATACTATTGAAAAACAAGGTAAGATTAATAATAAACAAGTATGGGGATTATGGGCAGATAATCACCAAATATGGCTGGGAGGAGAAGGTGAATTAGGAATTTATGAAAAAGGAAAGAAAACAAAAAACTTCTCTTTACACGAATGCCGGCTGCACCCACAAACACATATCAATGTGATTTACCAAGACAAACAAGAACGACTGTGGCTAGGCACTTATAAAAATGGCATATTGCTTTATACTCCCAAAGACGGACGTATCACCCGGATAGGAGATAAAGGCTCGGAGTTCCTCGATATCTGCTCCTTCAGTGAGGATATAAACGGCAAGATATGGATAGGTACCCAAACGGGAATTTATTCTTATTTTAATAACCAATTGTCGTACGAGAAAGAATTAAACGCCCAGTTACCCGATATTATGGTACACGGTATCATACGGGACAAAAACGGAAAATTATGGGTAGGAACATTCGGCAAAGGAGTAGTGGTGTTTGATGAAGATGATAAAAAGCTTTATAATTTCACAACAGACCATTCATTTCCATCCAATGCCGTGAATTATATGATGGAAGATTCTCGCAAACGCATTCTTGTTGCCACCCGGGAAGGTATTATTATTTTTAAAGATGTAAGTCAACCTAATATCTTTGTGTCATTCGGTGCAAAGGAAGGTTTGGAAAACACACAGGTACGTGCCATACAGGAAGACCATGACGGCTATATATGGATAAGCACCAATGGTGGCATTTCTCGTCTAGATGAAAAAAACAAAAGATTCTACAATTATAATTATCATGACGGTATACCTATGGGTGATTTCATGGATGGTTCCACTTGCATCACTCCAGACGGTACTCTGTTTTTCGGCTCCCAAAACGGGGCATGTTATTTCAATCCGCGTGAACTATCATCACCACGCGAAGTTTCCCCTGTTACCATCACCCAATTCTTTATCTATAATAAACAGACAGAAAGCAGGGATACCCGGTTACCGGTTCCAATCAGTAACAGAATTGTTGAGCTACCTTATAATCAAAACACTTTCAACATATCTTTCAATGTGTTGGATTATACACAAAGTTCACAAGTAGAATTTTCATATATGCTGGAAGGACTTGAGAATGCATGGTACAGCACCCAAGGAGATAATCAGGTCACCTTCCGTAACATACCGCACGGCAACTATGTGTTTAAAGTGAAAACCCGATTTCGCAATCAGGAATGGAACGAGAATGCAGCACAACTGACAGTGGTAATTGCTCCTCCCCTTTGGCTTACCTGGTATGCCAAATTGAGCTATGTCATATTGTTTATCTTCGCATTATATGCATTGCTCCGTTTTTATAAACGTAAACTGGACTTAGAGAGTTCACTGGAAGTGGAGCGCAAGCAAAGTCTGAACAAACAAGAACTGAATGAAGAACGCCTGCGCTTCTACACCAACATCACCCATGAACTGCGTACTCCGCTCACGCTGATTCTAGGTCCATTGGAAGACCTGTTGAGTGATGCCACCTTATCTCCCAAACACGCCAACAAAATCAGCATCATTCATGATAGCGCCACCCGTCTGCTGAATCTGATAAACCGCATACTGGAATTCCGCAAGACCGAGACCCAAAACCGTAAATTATCTGTAGCCAAGGGAGATCTGGGACAATTGGTACAGGAAGTGGGATTACGTTACAAAGAGTTGAATCCCAATAACAAAGTAAATTATCATATTCATATCGAAACAGAAGATACGGAAATCTTCTATGACGCGGACATGATCACCATCATACTGGACAACCTGATGAGCAATGCTGCCAAATATACTTCCGAGGGAGATATCACCTTATCACTCCGTTCAGTAGAAGAGAACCAGATAAAATACACGGAAATCAGTGTCAGTGATACCGGTCATGGCATTGACGCCGAAGCGTTACCACACATTTTCGATCGCTATTATCAGGCAAAAAGCAAATATCAGGCATCGGGTTCGGGCATCGGGCTCGCTCTGGTCAAAGGTTTGAGCGAATTGCACGAAGGAATCCTGAAAGTAGAAAGCGCAGTGGATACGGGAACCACATTCACGCTGCGCCTGCTCACCGAGAATACGTATCCCAACGCTATCCATGCCCAACATGATATGGAAAAGAAGCCGATGGATGCAGAGGAAACCACCATTACCGATACACCAACCGAAAATCATCCCATTGTACTGGTGGTAGAGGACAATGCCGACATACGAGAATACATCCGGAGCTCTTTTACAGATATCTATGAAGTAATCACTGCCAAGGATGGCAAAGAAGGCTGGGAACTGGCACAGGTACGAATTCCCAACATCATTGTCAGTGATATCATGATGCCGGTCATGGACGGTATCGAACTTTGCAAGCGAATAAAAGAGGATATGCGCACCAGCCATATCCCTGTAATCTTACTGACGGCTAAAGATTCTTTACAAGACAAGGAAGAAGGATATGCATCCGGAGCAGATTCCTATCTTACCAAACCGTTCAGTGCCAAGCTGCTGCACAGTCGCATCAACAACCTGTTGGAAACCCGTAAGAAAATAGCCTCTCTGCTGGCACTGGCCGATACGCAGCCCAAACAGGAAAGTGCCGTGAGTTCGTTAAACAAACTGGATAATGAATTCTTGCAGAAAATCACGCAAATAATCGAAGAGAATCTGGAAATGGAAAAGATGGATATCGCTTTCATTGCCGACAAGATGTGCATGAGTCACTCCACCCTTTACCGCAAGATAAAAGGACTGACAGATATGTCCGCCAACGAATTTATCCGTAAGGTAAAAATGCGCAAGGGAGTGGAACTGCTGATGTCCGGACAATATACTATTTCAGAAATAGCCTATATGATAGGATTCAGCAGTGTGGCCTATTTCCGCCAATGTTTCAAGGACGAATACGGAATGTCGCCTTCGGATTATGTGAAACAGAAACAGTAGACTCCCCGGTGGATTCTGATCATTGCTTGGAATCATCCTGAGCAGTTCTTCTTTAGAGTTTTATATTTCTGCTGCCACTGCTACCACCCTTCCTGCTGAAATGCCAATGAAAAGTGGTAGCAGTGGAGCAACAATATAAAGCTCTAAAGAAGAACTCTTGGATCAAGTTATAACTGTCACAATCGAATTCAAGTCCAGCCTGAACATTCTGTTTCTATTTTTCTTCCAAAGAAAGCAGTATCCCGATCACTTCCGCATAATTCTTTCTGCCGGAAGGAATGTTGTTACCCTTTAAAAACAGGTTATAAATTTTATTCTGCACTTCACCCAACAGGGTACTATAACGCTCATTCCAATACATACGTTTATATTCATAATCCTTCACCACTTCGGGACGGATCGTCTTAATCCATTCACGGAATTCCTCTTCCGTCAACACAGAAGATGCATTGACCAGCACATAGGGCAACAGACCGAAATAGGCACTATAACGCACCGCCGACCGCTTTGAAGAGCGACAAACCCTGTAAGCCCAATAATTCGCTTCCGCCTCATTACTTACCCCCAACAGGTGAGACAGTTCATGGGCATACGTAAATGGCAATTGTACAGGAAGCAATTCTTCATTCAATTGCGACTCCGCAAAAAAAGGTCCCATATATCCCAATACTCCCACACCCGAATAAAGCGGATTGAACCACACTTGCTTGGGATGCTGATAATCCTGGGGAAGAGCCAAACCATACATAGACGGAACCTGCCGGTAAATCTCCTTTATCTCCTGCTGCATCCTTTCAGGATCCGTTTTCACCTCAGCCGTATAGGACTGATTCAGACTATCTGTATAAGAAGCAAGGAAACGACGGAATGCCTGTTCATCGTAACCGGCAGGTTCCACCTCCATCCGCCGGTAAATATCGTAACGGAAATAATTCAAACCCCACCCCAGATAAAACCAGATATAGACCCATGCCAGCAACTCCACTTCCCTGCCCACAATGAATCTCCAGCTTTTCTTCTTCCGGCGTTTAAGAAAAGGATAAATAATCATCCATAAAATGATTACGACCACCAGCACCTCCTCTAAAGAAAAAGGGAAAACAGAAGCTATAGCGGACAACGCCGCCGACAGCCACGGATAAATATGACGAGCATACCCTTCGGCCATGACGGGAAAAAAACGGCAAAGTACAATGCACAGAAGAAGCAATGCAAGTACTATATATCTCAGAATAGGGAGAAGTTTTGTTTTCATGGATGCAAAGCTACTATCTTTTTGCCATTTTCAGATACAGATGACACAAAGCTTTTATTTTTTAAACACGAACAACGCAGATGATACGGATAAGTATAAAAAACAACTTCGTATCACCTCTGCGTCATTCGCATCTGAAAACAATCAGAATAAATCCCAAGTGCGTATATCATCACTCCAGTGATGGTCTTTCGGGAAAGGCTGTCCGCCCCATGCCTTGGCTTGTGTGCAAGGTTGTGCGGCATCTGTCCAGAACGGATGTGCGGCAGGAAGCCCCAGCGGAAGGAATGCCAGTGATGTCATATAAAGACTGCCGTTATTGGTATACCAATCCGCCACATTGGGCTGACGGCCTGCAAAACCTATGGTCAGGAAGCCCGCCTCATTGAAGTTCTCGGTGTTGTCATACATCCGGTGCATCACAGAAGTCAGTGCGGCACGCGCCTGTCCGTTGCTCACCCCTTCGGGCAACTGCTGATACCAAGCCATCAGCGCCAAGGGTTGCATAGTGGCCAAACGGTAAGGAATGGAACGGCCGAATACCGGGAAAGTACCCTCAGGAGAAATCAAGCGTTCCAGTACAAGGCTGAATTTCCTAGCACGTTTCAAGGCGCGGTCATAATATTTTTTATAATGAATACGAGTGTATTTCCCTGCATCCTTCATGCCCTGCAACGTTTCCAGATACATGGGATGGAAGACATAACTGCTATAATAGTCGAAAGCGAAAGAAGGGCCGTCCGCATACCAGCCATCTCCCGTGTACCATTCCTCCACCTTGCGGATAGCCGAATTGATACGGTATTCGTCACATTCCGTCCCTGCCTTTGCCAGGAAACTCTCGATGGTAGAAGAAAACAGCAACCAGTTGGTGTAAGGCGGATCTACCCGGCGCAATTGGGTAAATTCTTCAAAATAACGTTTCTTGGTAGTATCATCCAAAGGCATCCAGAGTTGGTCGTAAGCACGCAGAAAGCTTTCGGCCACGTATGCCGCATCTACCAAAGCTTGGCCGTGTCCTCTCCACAACAGATAGTCGGGATTGGCAGGGTCTACTGCATTGGCATAGCTTTTCAAAGCCCATTCACGAAGTTGCTTGCGCATCCGGCCTTCCTCCGTATCATCATCGGGAAGTGTCAGCCAGGGAGCGACACCTGCCATAAGGCGTCCGAAGGTTTCCATATAAGTCACTCCTTTGTTACGTCCATCCCAATTAGGACTCACCTCTACCAGCATATTCTTTTTCAGATTACCTTCCGCCATATTGCTCAGTACGGGAGCTGCCATCTTATAAAGCAGATTGCACCAGTAGGCACGATCCTGATTTTCAGGAGCTTCCAGATAACGAACATATTCACAAGCAGCCAACAGAAAAGCGCCTACCCCGAAATTAGCTTCAGAATCAGCATCGACTACTTGTCCCGGAATAGCCTTCTCACCAATCGGCTGTACGTAACCAATCTTGCCATTCTTCTGCAAAGCAGTCTTTGCCAAATAGTTCCATGCTTTATTTATCACCGGTTTATACACTGCCTCATCCAGATAGCCATTATTGATTCCCCAAAGGAAGCCGTAAGTAAAGAAAGCCGTTCCGCTGGTTTCCGGTCCGGGAGCATGAGTGGGATCCATCATGCTACGGGTCCAATAGCCTTCCGGTTGCTGGATAGCTGCGACTGCTTCGGCCAGTTTCACATACTTGTTTACGAAAAAAGAACGATGCTCGTAATCAGCGGGAAGATCTTTCAGCACCTTCGCCAGTCCGGCAAGCACCCATCCGTCACCACGTGCCCAAAAGTCCTTCTTTCCGCTGGAAGTCTTGTGTTTAGGATAAACATATTTGGCATCCCGATAATACAGGCCGGTTTCCCGGTCGAGCATGATACTATCCGAATATACAATATATTCATACAATTTATCCAAATAGAGATGATTGCCCGTCACCTTATACAGTTTGGTCATGACAGGCATTACCATATACAGACCGTCGCTCCACCACCAGTAATCATGATTGGGTGTACTCATCTCATACTCCATCACTTCGCGGGCACGGGCTATCTTATAGTTGTCCGGAAGAATAGTATAAAGGTCGATATATGTCTGAAAACAAACCTGATAATCTCCGAACAATACATATTCATCACTCTCACCGTAAGAGTATTTCCATTTAGACTTATCCTTTTCCTTGGCTCCCTTCCATTCATTGTGTATAGCCCAGGTTTCAGAATATGCACGGTAGTTTTCATTACCGGTCAGAAAGTATGCCTCCATATTTCCGGTGTGGTAAGCGGCATTGTCCCAAAACGAACGGACTTCGGGCTTGTTATGCGTTTGCCAATAAGTGTTTACCTTGTCTATAATCCCCCGTACTTCCTTGGCTTCGGAAGAAGGTTTGGCGACAACCTGCATGGAAAGCAGCAAGGTACCTGCACAAACAAGGGTTTGTTTCAATAATTTGTTCATCATATTAATAATTTATCAATTTGCCAATTTACTAATGTACTAATGTGCTTGCGCTATATGCCGCATGGTCATTGGCAAATCAGCACATTATTTACAATTCCAACACATAAACCATTTGCGGTTCTGTTTCCACCTGCTTCTCGCCATCTCCCTGTCGGGTATCCTGTACATAAATATGAAGTTGCTTCTTCATTTTCCATAACTCCGTGTCATGACTGGGTTCCCACGCATTTACGGCAAAATCCGTCAGGTCTTTCACGTGCCATTCACCAAACTGTACGTCTTTGGTATAGTATATGGAAACTTTGCTTCCACGTTCCTGGTCACGGAACAGATAGTACACTTCTCCATTGTCCACCACCATCCGGGGACGGGACATGGGAATCATCTTGGTTCCTCCCCCTTTGAGCGAGAAAGGGGTCTTGCGTTCGGAAACCTGTCGGTTGTGCCAGTTCACGCCATCATGCCAAACAATGCGGTATTGGGGAACATCACTATCGGGATTGCGCCAGTAGGTAGCGATGTACGGATGACCTCCGGCATCCGTACTCATACTGGTCTGGTTTATCAGTTCGGCATTCTGAGGAATACGGCAGGCATATTCGGCATTGCCCAGGCGGATAGGAAGCTCATACTTCTGTCCGTTGGTCTTATACCAGGTTCTACCTCCGTCAAAAGAACGGGCGTAGCATAAGTCATGGTTGGTTTCCACATGCCAGGTTTCACGCCACACCCAGGAAAGATGGATGGTTCCTGATTGGTCCACATACAACTGCCAATAGGCATTCCGCTCGTTTTCTCCATCTACAAGGACATCCTGCACACGCTCCCACTTACGGGATTTCACATCATATCGGTTCATTACCATATTTCCTCTTCCGGAAGCGCCCGAGCGATATACAAAAAGCAAACCGCCATCAGCCAACAAATGAAATTCAGGATAGGTCACATCCTCTTCTTCGTTGCCTATCATCGGCTCTTTATCTCCCAAAACAAGTGTATCGGGGGCAATGCTGCGGCAATAGTTCAGTTTATGTCCGTGGTGGTCAAAAGAAAGATGAAGATAGCCGTCGCCGTCCACCATCATACTGATAATGTTATGTGCATCTTTTACATGTCCTTTGTATTGGGTACGGTGCAAAATCCATTCCCCAGTGCCCAGACGGCGTTTGCCTAACATCAGCCATCCTTCAGCGTCATAATAAGAAATGTATTGTGTGTTTCCATGCGTCACAATGGAGTTATTACGGAATACAGTAGTATTTACCGAAGTACTGCTAAAGCCTTTCCCCACTTCAACCAGACGTTGGGCACGAACAGAAAAAGCCACACAGCATAATGCGATTAGTAGAAATAAGTTCCTCATAGCAATTCTATTGATAACATTGCAAAAGTAACTGATTTCTGTAATAACACGGGATAATAATTCGGCAGGAAGGAGTCAGAAAACGGTCAAAACCGATTATTATATCTATTTTAAAGAAAAATTCAGAGAAATAATAAAGAAGAAAGATTCTATGAAAAGGCAAGGCAGGTTGCACTACACGCCATCACGCCCCAAATTACATTTACCATAGAGGCAGACTATGTGAAGGATCATTTTCAAAAGGATCTTTACCATTCATGTTTCCATACAGTATATATAGAAATCCCACCTGGGTGGAATGGGCATTTCACCTAGGTGAGAGCGTAGTTCCACCTTTGTGAAATGGCAGTTCCACCCAGGTGGGACAATATACCTATACAGGTGCAAACAGCACATTTAATAGTTACTTTGGACTTTTGACACATTCATCCTCCTACTGTGAATGAAACTGCCAACCGGTTAACTATAATATTTCCTGAAGCTGGCCCAACTTCATACTGTTGGAACCTTTAATCAGAATATAATATCCTTTCGGCTTATATCTTTCCAACGACTCTTTCAATGCAACCACATCTTGAAAATGTTCAAAGGACGGAATCACTTTGCCAAACTCCTCTCCTGCCAGAAGTACCCGGTCAAATTTACATTCATCCAGATAATCCGCAATCTTCTGATGTTCCTCATGACTGGTTTCTCCCAGTTCTTTCATATCACCCAGAATAACCATTTTATGAGCGACATTCATCAACCGGAAATTCTCCAAAGCCGCCATCATACTGGTAGGATTCGCATTGTATGCATCAACTATCAGTTTATTATCCGTGGTTTCTGTCAATTGCGAGCGGTTATTATGAGGAACATACGCCTCCAGTGCCTCACAAATCTGCCGGGACGGTACACTGAAGAACCGGCCCACCGTAATGGCGGCCAATGCATTCTTCATGTTATAACTGCCGATAAGGTGGGTATTCACTTCGAACTTCTGTCCCTCGTGTTCCCATTCAAATGAAAGAAACGGAGCACAAGCGCCCAGCTTGCCGCTGATATAAAGTCCCTCTCCTCCTTCCATACCATAACAAATGCGGGTAAGGCCCTGAGAGATAGCTGTGAGATACTCATTGTCCTTGTCTATGAAAATAATATGCTTGCCATTGTAACGCAGATGCTCATACAACTCACCTTTAGTCTTGATGACCCCTTCAAAAGACCCGAAGCCTTCCAAATGCGCCTTACCCACATTAGTGATCATACCGTAATCCGGTTCTACAATACGGGTCAGTGCCTTGATTTCACCCGGATGGTTCGCTCCCATCTCGATGACAGCCAGTTCATGCTCGGGAGTCAGCCTCAGCAAAGTCAGAGGAACACCGATATGGTTATTCAAGTTACCCTGTGTATAAAGCACTTCATATCTTTTTTGCAGCACTGAGGCTATCAATTCCTTGGTAGTAGTCTTCCCATTGGTTCCCGTGATGCCGATGATTCGGGTACCCATTTTATGCCGGTGATAATTAGCCAGTTCCTGCAATGCTTTCAAGCAATCGTCTACTAACAAGATACGCGGATGCCCATCGGCGGCATATTCTTTTTCATCTACTACGGCATACTGGCAACCCTTTTCCAGCGCCTGAAGCGCGTATGCATTTCCATTGAATGTTTCCCCTTTCAGAGCTATGAACATAGAACCCTCGGGGCAGTTACGGCTGTCGGTAGTTACCTTGCCGCATTCCGTAAAACACTTATATAAAGCTGAAATATCCATCTTTCGCTTTGCTTTTAAATTAAGTTGCAACAAAGATAACTGAAAAATAGTTCATGAAATAACAAAAACTCAAGAATTGTGCGTACTTTTGTACGACCTAAATGACAAGCCGTAAACAATGGAAACCAAAACCGTCAAATATATTAATGTTAATGGGAAACTGATGGATCTCTCCCATCCGCAAGTAATGGGAATCCTGAATGTTACACCCGATTCTTTCTATGCCGGCAGCCGGCAGCAAACGGAAAAAGATATTATCAACCGTACCTCCCAAATAATAGAAGAAGGAGCTTCCATCATTGATATAGGTGCCTATTCCTCACGTTCCAATGCCGAGCACATCAGCCCCGAGGAAGAGATGCGCCGTCTGCGTACCGGACTGGAAATCATCAATCGCTATCATCCCGGTTGTGTGGTGTCCGTGGACACTTTCCGTGCGGATGTAGCCCAGATGTGTGTAGAGGAGTACGGAGTGGCAATCATCAATGACATTGCCGCCGGAGAAATGGACCCGCAGATGTTCAACATGATTGCCAGGCTGGGAGTACCTTATATTATTATGCATATGCAAGGCACGCCGCAAAATATGCAAATGAATCCGCATTATGACAATCTGTTGAAAGAAGTCTTTCTCTATTTCTCGGAAAAAGTACAGAAATTACGCGACTTAGGAGTAAAAGATATTATTCTGGACCCTGGTTTCGGTTTCGGAAAAACAGTGGAACATAATTACCAGTTGATGAATCATTTGGAAGAATTCAGCCTGTTCGAACTACCGTTACTGGTCGGTATATCACGTAAATCAATGATTTACAAGCTGCTAGGCGGAACCCCTGATGATGCCTTGAACGGAACAACAGTGCTGGATACCATTTCCCTACTAAAAGGAGCGGATATTCTCAGAGTGCACGATGTAAAAGCTGCTGTAGAAACCGTGAAGATAGTACAGAAGATGAAAAACTCCGCTGCCTTTTAATTCTTAATTTTCAATTTTTAATTCTAGAAAGATGTTTATTGATTTTAGTATAAAAGACCTCATCGATATCCTGCTGGTAGCCTATCTGCTTTATCAGACTTACCGTCTGATGAAAGATTCGGGTTCTATCAATATCTTCATCGGTATCCTAGTATTTATAGGTATCTGGCTGATTGTATCTCAGGTTTTGGAAATGAAACTGCTAGGGTCTATCTTCGATAAATTGGTCAGTGTAGGTGTCCTAGCCCTGATTATTCTTTTTCAGGATGATATACGCCGGTTCCTTGTCACACTGGGCTCGCATAAACAGTTGGGACGTTTTTTCCGCTTCCTGACGGGAAACAAGCAGGAAAAGACGGAAAAAGCGGATATTATGCCGATTGTACTTGCCTGTATGAGCATGAGCAAAGGGAAGGTGGGGGCACTGATTGTCATCGAAAAAAGTGTACCTCTGAATGACATCATCCGTACAGGAGAAATTATCAACGCCAATGTGAACCAACGACTGATAGAAAATATTTTCTTCAAAAACAGTCCATTACATGACGGAGCCATGATTATCCGCCATAAACGGATAGAAGCAGCCGGTTGTATTCTCCCGGTATCTCACGACTTGAATATCCCTAAAGAATTGGGATTAAGGCATCGGGCTGCCATGGGCGTATCGCAGGAAACAGATGCATTGGCCATTATCGTTTCAGAAGAAACAGGTGGCATATCCGTGGCTTATAAAGGACAATTCCATCTCAGACTGACTGCAGAAGAGCTGGAACGTATTCTGACAAAAGAAGACTAATAACCTATCCGGATTTTTACTCCACAGATTATCAATCTTAAACATAGAAATTCAACCTATGCAACCAGTAATGAAAATCAATTCAGCATCAAACTCATATAAGGATGCTCCGCTTCCAGTAACAACCGGGTAAAACCATCCAACGTATAAGTGTGATATTTTTTTTCCGGTATTCTCTCACGAAAGCAGATACCACCCCGTACCGTATAATAGCCGTTATTCTCCTGAATAGCTTCATCCCCCTCAATATGTATATAAAGTTCGGATGCCGGATACTTATGGGCGAAAACCTTCAACAACTCCTCTGCACGGATAACTCTTGCCATCCCCAAAAACAAAGTATCGGCAGACGATGGAATAAAATAATCCATACGCTGTACCTTATATATATGGGCCGCTTCATACAATAAAGTATCCTGCACCGCATCCGTATCTGCCAGCAATTCCTTTATATATAATGTATCATCCCCCATTACCGTAAATGCCATCCCCACTATTTTATCCGCTTCCCGGGCAACCAGCAATTTGCCATTACCCAGTCTTAAATCGGCCATTATAACTAGAAAATCCTCTTTAGGATGCTGAATGCAACTCCTGCGCCCATGCATACGGGAATCAAAATAATGATAATGTTCCACACCGGGAAATTCGCATACCTCTATCCGGCAACTGGGCACAGGGCGTAATCTGTCTACCCTTACCTGCTCAACCGCATACCCAAAAACTGGAGCATATCCCGACCTGGCATAATAACCGAACAACCATTCCTCTGCAGGAATCAACGAAGCCAGCAAAACTCCATCTTCATACATACACCGATGCGTTTCCTTCAGTAGGCGTTTCATGGCTCCATGCTTCCTGTAATCCGGATGCGTACAAGCACCCGATATATACGAAGTAGAAATCACCTCACCACAAAAAGTCATAGGATAAGGTATCATCTGCAATGCGGAAATAATCTTTCCGTCTTCACGAATCACCCTGTTCACTTCATCCTTATATCTCATCTTGAAATATAAGTCGGTAAACTCATCGCTATCATTGAAGCAGAGTTTCCATAATGTTTTCACTTCATCTTTTGTGGTCATTGAGCTCTGCTATACATTTCTCGAGTAAAATAACGGGCTGATAAGAAAGTTTTGCTTTGCGCAAACCTTCCAGGCCAAGGTCTTCCTCGCGGTTTACATATATATATTGTTCGTCGATATGATTTGCATATTCATAGTTAATCATGGCATACGACCCTTCTATTCCCGTATCCGCCTTTTCAACACAAGTATCCCATGTTTCATGATTGATGGGAGCACCGTATGTAAAAGCGGCAATCTTCCCGTTGACATGAAGCACGCCACCCGTCAAACCCAACGCCTCCATATGGTTCAAGGCATATGTCATGGACTTACGTTCTGCCCCCAATGCCAATTGTTCCTCGCAGTTATTGGCACGACACCATTCCTCTTCCAGCTTCAAACATTCGGGAACCAGATCTGGAGTCAACGGTTTGTATTCATAATCAGGATACTGCTTCTTGAACTTGTTGATATGATTACGTTTGGCTTGAAACTTCTTTCCTTTCAAGGTTGCCAGGTCAGTACGCAAGTAGATATAATCAAAGTAATCCCGGTCTTCTGTAAAAGTGAAACGTCCGGGCATCACCGCCTCTATATCCGCTTTCATCCCCACGCATACCCCCAGCATACGCAATTTTGCCCCCATCTCTTCAGCATCCTTTATCAATGCTTCAAGAACAGGTTTCACATCTCCAGTTCCGACGGGCATCATGTAGGCCAATTCTTCTCCCGCATAGAAACGCAGCAACAGGTAATTATCCATCACAGCATATTTAGTCTGGTACAGGAAAATCCAACTACACAGATTGGCAAACGACAAGTCGCAATTACGACGCAAACTGCCTAAGGTAAAGGACTGTATCAAGTCTTTATCCGCTAAAGTTATATCTTTAAATTCTATCATAAAATATGGGTTGCTTGTTTTCTCACCACAAATCACAGAATCTTCATTTCATTCAAAGTGACAATAGTTATCAGACTGCTGTAAGAATGCTCTGTTACTACTAAATGCGGATAGACTTTTTATAAGCAATGCTCACCCCAATGACCATACCTATTGAAAATCAAATCAATCCTCTATAATCTGTGATGATTTTCTATATATAACAAAGATAACAGCTTTTTTGTTAAATCACACCTAATAATCTAAGAATTGTCGGTGTGAAAATCGCTGTCATAATTCCGTTCAAAGTCAATCCCAGACTAGCGTATGCTCCATATTTCCCACTGATTTCCATTGCTGTAGAAGTACCGACCGCATGAGTAGCCGTACCCATAGAAAGACCTTGCGCAATAGGACTCCCCACATGACCTACCCGAAGTACCTTGAAACCGAACACCGCCCCGAACAGACCGACTACCACCACAACGGCGGCCGTCAAAGACGGAATTCCTCCCGTGGCTTTCGAAACTTCCATAGCAATAGGAGTAGTCACAGATTTAGGAGCCAATGAACAAATAATCTCCGGAGTAGCTCCCAGCAATTTGGCAATGACCACCACAGCCACCAATCCCACCAAACAACCTGCCAACTGTGAAATGACAATAGGAAGCAACTGTTTCTTTATCATCTCCAACTGCAAATAAAGTGGCACGCCCAACGCTACCACCGCTGGTTTCAACCAAAATTCAATCAGGTGACCTCCTTCATTATATATTTCATAACTGATGCCGGTAAATTTCAAAAACAGAATCAACACGGCAATGGTAAGCAGAATCGGGTTTAACACTACCCATCCAGTCTTTTTCTGCAAGACACGTGACAAAAAAAACACCCCGAAGGTGAATGCCAGCAAAAAGAACTTATTTTCTAAATATTCCATTTGATTTTCTAACTAATTGGTGAACCCATCCTGTTACGACCAGTACCAAAACCGTACTGACCACTGTCGCAATTACTATCGGCCAAAACTGTGCTTCAATGACATCAAAATAAAGCATCAGTGCCACACCGGGCGGAACGAAGAAAAAGCCCAGATTAGCAACCAAGAAATCGGACAGCCCCTGCACCCATTGCAGTTTTATCCAACCCAATTTGAGAAAAAGGGTGAGCAACAGCATTCCTATAATGCTGGACGGAAGCTTGATACCCGTCAAAAAAACAATCAATTCACCCAAAGCCAAACAGCCAAATAATATGGCGCACTGACGAATCATACCTTATAAATTTATTAAATACTTATTGAAAACTGCGCAAAGTTAAGGAAACATCCCGTTTGGTGTTCAATAACATACACTTTTAGCATACTTTAAACCAAAAATAATATTGATTTTGCAATGTAGATATTGCAAAATTAGCTAATTTTGCATCGTGAAAAACAACACTCGTCTTTAGAACGTACATAATTAATATATTATCATGGATTTAATTTCTCAAATCGTTGAGCGCGCGAAAGCAAACAAACAGCGCATTGTTCTTCCGGAAGGAACTGAAGAACGTACTTTAAAAGCTGCCAACCAAATATTGACAGACGGTGTTGCCGACCTAATTTTATTGGGAAACCCCGATGAAATCATGAGCCTGGCTAAACAATGGGGGTTAGGGAATATCGGTAAAGCCACTATTATTGATCCCACAGACCACCCGAAGAAAGAAGAGTATGCACAATTGCTGTGTGAACTCCGCAAGAAAAAAGGTATGACCATCGAAGAGGCCCGCAAACTGGTTGTCGATCCGCTGTATCTAGGATGTCTCATTATCAAGGCTGATGATGCCGACGGACAGTTGGCCGGCGCACGCAACACAACAGGTAACGTACTTCGCCCCGCTTTACAGATTATCAAGACTACTCCGGGTATCACTTGCGTATCCGGTGCCATGCTGTTGCTGACTCATGCTCCCGAATACGGAAATAACGGTGTAATTGTAATGGGTGACGTTGCTGTAACCCCGGTACCGGATGCCAACCAACTGGCTCAAATTGCAGTTTGTACCGCTCAGACCGCCAAAGCTGTTGCCGGAATTGATCCTCGCGTAGCTATGTTAAGTTTCTCAACCAAGGGTTCTGCCAAACATGAAGTGGTAGATAAAGTGGTGGAAGCTTTGGCAATCGCTAAGGAAATGGCTCCCGATTTGAAGATTGACGGTGAACTGCAAGCTGATGCAGCTTTGGTTCCGCACATCGGTGCAAGCAAAGCCCCGGGATCAGAAATCGCAGGTAAGGCAAACGTACTGGTTGTTCCTTGTCTGGAAGTAGGTAATATTTCTTATAAATTAGTAGAACGTCTGGGACACGCTACCGCTATCGGCCCGATCCTGCAAGGTATCGCTCGTCCGGTGAATGACCTGTCACGCGGCTGCTCTATCGACGATGTTTATAAGATGATTGCCATTACTGCCAATCAGGCTATTGCCGCTAAAGAAAACAAATAATCATTCTCCAAACAACAACATCATGAAAATATTAGTGCTTAATTGCGGTAGTTCTTCTATTAAATATAAATTATTTGATATGACTACCAAAGAAGTCCTGGCACAGGGCGGTATAGAAAAAATCGGTTTGGTAGGCTCTTTCCTGAAACTGACTTTGCCTAACGGTGAAAAGAAAATATTAGAAAAAGACATCCCAGAACATACCGCAGGTATCGAGTTCATTCTGAATACATTGGTGAGCCCGGAATATGGCGCAATCAAGTCATTGGATGAAATCAACGCAGTAGGTCACCGTATGGTACATGGCGGAGAACGTTTCAGCGAATCTGTATTGCTGAATAAAGAAGTACTGGATGCTTTTATCGCTTGCAACGATTTAGCTCCGCTTCATAACCCGGCTAACCTGAAAGGTGTGAATGCTGTTTCTGCCATTCTGCCCAACGTTCCCCAAGTAGGTGTATTTGATACGGCATTCCATCAAACAATGCCCGACTATGCATATATGTATGCCATTCCATACGAACTGTATGAAAAATACGGTGTGCGCCGTTATGGCTTCCATGGAACTTCTCATCGCTATGTTTCACAACGTGTATGCGAATTCCTTGGCGTTGATCCGAAAGGAAAGAAAATTATCACTTGCCACATCGGTAACGGTGGTTCCATTTCAGCTATCAAAGATGGTAAATGTATAGACACCAGTATGGGGCTGACCCCATTGGAAGGTCTTGTAATGGGAACTCGTAGTGGTGACATCGATGCAGGCGCCGTTACTTTCATCATGGAAAAAGAAGGATTAAATGCAACCGGCATATCCAACTTACTAAACAAGAAGAGTGGTGTATTAGGCGTTTCAGGAGTATCCAGCGATATGCGCGAACTGGAAGCCGCTGTTGCTGCCGGAAATCCGAAAGCTATTTTGGCTGAAAAGATGTATTTCTACCGCATCAAGAAATATATTGGTGCATACGCTGCCGCTCTAGGTGGTGTAGACATCATCCTGTTCACTGGTGGTGTAGGTGAAAATCAAGCCAATTGCCGTTCTGAAGTTTGTGAAGGTTTGGAATTCATGGGTGTGAAGATTGACCTTGAAAAGAACAAGGTTCGTGGAGAAGAAGCTATTATTTCTGCCGATGACTCCAAAGTGACAGTAGCTGTTATCCCAACTGATGAAGAGCTGATGATTGCCAGCGATACTCTGGCTATTCTGAATAAGTAATTTTATTGTTTGGTTAAATATATAAATTATAGAAGGCTGCTACGCGTGATGCATAGTAGCCTTTTTTTTAGGAATATTGACTTTCTCCCTCAACATACTGCTCAAGGAACATATTTTCACCATCAAATACAGCATACGAAAAATCTTGTATCCAGTCACCAAGAATCAACATACGTGAAGTACGGCTCAGCATCAAGTCTAGCATAATGTGGCGATGACCATAAATAAAATAATTGATATCCGGATGGTCTTTAAGGTAATTTTTAGTAAACAATACCAACGGTTCCTTGTCCTCTCCCATATACTCGGGTTCCTTACCACCTTCACGCTTCAGACGGCTATGCTTGGCCCATTCCAAGCCAAGTTCTATGCTCCAACGGGGATGTATGGTAGAAAACAGTGTTCGCAAAGTGGTACTATGAAACATGGAACGCAACAATTTGAACTTGGCATCTTTATCTCCCAATCCGTCACCATGTGCCAAGAAAAACTCCTTCCCATAAATCTCACAGGTCAACGGCTGACGATGAATAGTCACCCCGCACTCTTTTTCCAAGTAATCACCACACCAGATGTCATGATTACCGATAAAGAAATGCACCTCCACTCCCAAATCGGTCAACTCGGAAATCTTCCCCAAGAAACGAGTATAGCCTTTCGGCACTACCAGTTTGAACTCGTACCAAAAGTCGAATATATCTCCCAACAGGTACACTGCTGCAGCATTATGTTTTATACTATCCAGAAAATTCACCAAACGGCGCTCCTGTGTCCGCCCGTGTGCTATGGCACGAGAACCTAAATGTGCATCGGAAAGGAAATATACGTTCTTCATAATCTTACTAAATTAAATACCTCATAAATTAAAAAATCGAGAATAGAGAATTAAAAAACAACACCTTGTCCAATAACTTAGACATATTGGCAATTCTTATTCCCCAATTTTAATTCTCAACTTTCAATTTATTAGAGGAAACCCAATTCCAATTTAGCTTCTTCACTCATCATATCTTTATCCCATTCGGGTTCAAAAACCAAGTTCACGACCGATGAAGTAACTCCTTCCACAGAGTCGACTTTCTGACGGACATCCTCCATAATAAAATCTGCAGCAGGACAATTGGGAGCAGTCAATGTCATATCTAACACTACTTCTCCATCATCTTGCAAATCAATCTTATATATCAAGCCTAAATCGTATATATTCACCGGAATCTCGGGATCATATACGGTTTTCAACATGGCTATAATCTTCTCTTCTGTTTTTAAACGGGTATCTGCATCCATATCTCTCGTTGTTTTAATTGCAAATTTAATGATTTTCTACATTCTTCCTTCATCAGCATAGCTATAAAATTTGCCATCCGTTAAAATAACATGATCTATCAGTCTTATGTTCATTACTTTTGCCGCCTTGTCAAGATGTTCCGTCAACCGATCATCCTCTGTACTAGGTCGCATACTGCCGGAAGGATGGTTGTGACAAAGTGCCATGGCAACGGCCCGTTTCAACAATGCTTCCCTCAATACACAACGGACATCCACCGCTGTAGAGGCCAGTCCTCCGGAACTTATCTTTATACGGTCAATTACTTTGGAAGCCTGGTTCAACAACAATACCCAACATTCCTCTATAGGCAAATCACACATCAACGGATAAAAATATTGATAAACATCACGGGAGCTGAGAATGACCTTACGTTCTTTTCCCTCTTCCTCCTTTCGGCGCTTTCCCAATTCGGAAGCCGCCAAAATGGTGATAGCTTTGGCAGGACCTATCCCTTTATAGTGACACAGCTCATCTACAGTCGTTTTGCCCAATTCATTCAAACTATTATGATAATCACTCAACACTTTACGCATTAACTCCACTGCAGAATCCTCCGTATTTCCCGAACCTATCAGAATAGCAAGCAATTCAGCATCCGAAAGTGTCCCCACTCCATGCAACATCATCTTTTCACGAGGACGATCTTCTTCCGCCCATTGGTTTATGGTTAGTTTTTCTGCCATCTTTCTTTATTTTCCCCACCATAAAGATACATAAAAAGTCCATCACTTTAAACACCTCTTTATGGTAAAATTCTATTTATAAAAATTCTTCTCAAATGCGGCAAATTCGTTTTTCCCCAACACACAGCGTTTCCACCAGGCCCTCAGGAAACCTGTTCCATAGCCAATCAACTGAATAAAAGAAGCAAGGATGGATAATAATCCTATTTTGAAACTTTTATTTCGCAATGTGGAATCTACACAAATGATAAGAGCAAAAAGCAGCAGCAAAGACAAACTCCAGCTACAAACCAACGAATATAACAACAGGAATACAATTCCTATAGTAAAAAGTGCCGGTAACAAATGTACAACTTTCAATGATTTAGGATACTTTTTATACAGATTGATACGGGCAATACCCGAATTGTGCACTTGCTTGAAAAACTTCTTCAAATCGGTACGACGCTTGTGCCACACCCATGCTTCAGGGAACAACCGACAAGCATATCCCCCTTGAAAGATACGGATACTGAAATCAATATCTTCTCCAAAACGCATCTTAGAAAATCCTCCCAACGCTTTATATACCTCAGCCCGTACCCCCATATTAAAACTACGGGGATAGAATTTATCCATTTTTTTCTTCCCTCCACGGATACCTCCGGTAGTAAAAAACGAAGTCATGGCATAATTTATCGCTTTCTGTATATTGGTAAACGAATCATGAGCACGGTCAGGACCACCAAAAGCATCCGCCTTCTGCTGTTGAAGCTCTGACTCGACAGCCGCCAAATACCCTTCAGGCAAAATACAATCAGAATCCAATATGATAAGATATTCTCCATGCCCCCGTTCCGCTCCATAATTGCGGGTCTGCCCGGGACCGGAATTGGATTTGAAATAATAACATATATCCAACCGGTCAGCGTAATTATCTACCACTTCCTTGCACGGAACAGATGAACCATCCTCCACTACCAGGACTTCAAAATTCTTATTTGTCTGCCTTGTAAGACTGTTCAATAACTCATCCACCTCTTCAGGACGATTATAAACCGGTATAATAAAAGAATATCTCATTGCTTTATTTTGATTTTATCCATCACAGAGAAGTACAAAGAAACATAAAAAAGGCGGAGCTTGCAACAAGTTCCGCCTTTTTATATGCATATATAAATAGATTATGCCTTCACACGGCCTACATATGAACCGTCACGAGTATCGATTTCAATCGTTTCACCTTCATTGATGAATAAAGGAACACGCACAATAGCACCCGATTCCACTGTAGCAGGTTTCAACGTATTGGTAGCCGTATCCCCCTTCAGGCCCGGTTCAGTATAAGTTATCTTCATCTGCACTTTTACCGGAACATCAGCAAATAATACTGTTTCTGTAGAAGCATCAGAAACCACATCCACCACCATTCCTTCCAGCAGGAAGTCTACTCCGTTAATCAAGTCATGAGCAATAGGAATCTGGTCGAATGTTTCCTGATTCATAAAAATATAGTCTGCACCTTCCATATACAAATATTGGTGCGGGCGACGTTCCACACGTACATCTTCCAATTTTTCACCGATGTTGAAACGACGTTCCAAAACGTAACCATTAACCACATCTTTCAATTTAGTACGCATGAATGTGTTACCTTTTCCCGGTTTTACATGCAGGAAGTCAATACAGAAATACAATTTACCGTCCATACGGATAGCTGTTCCGATTTTAATGTCTTGAGCATTAATCATACTTTTCTTTGCTTATATTTGATTATTATTTCAGATTATATTCACTTACAGCTGTGATTTCGAGTGCAAAAGTAATGTAAATCAAGAAAAAACGCAAAAAGAAATCACTAAAAATGAGTTATCTCTTTGTTTATTTCAAAAAAGTCACTAATTTTGCAGCCCGTTACTCATGGTGAATAATAACATAAAATAAGTATATACAATGAAAAGAACGTTCCAACCCTCTAACAGAAAGAGAAAAAACAAACACGGATTCCGTGAAAGAATGGCAACTGCTAACGGTCGTCGCGTATTGGCCAGCCGTCGTGCAAAAGGCCGTAAGAAATTAACTGTATCTGATGAATACAACGGAAAATAATTCATCTGACCGGAAAAAACAAAAGGAGTGAAGTCGCAGAGACTTTGCTCCTTTTATTTTTTCTGACTAAACCAAACAGCCATGAAAAAGTAACTTAAATGACCAAATAAGTCAACTGAAACAACTAGGTAAGTTGACTTGCTTGTCCCATACAGTCGGCTTACTGAAAACAGTCTATTTATTTCTCCTTTCTCTCGCCCACTCCATCACATTAGCCGGAGCGCGTTCCGCCAGATATTCCTTCTTCATAAAATCCATATAGGGTGCTACGTGGTCAAAGAATTGATAATATCCCTTACACAAGTAATTCAATCCTGGTTCACCGTCTTTACTTAACATGAAACGATTCTTCGGACATTCCCCATGACAGGCAAACTCATAAGAACAGTTCAAGCACTGCTGTGGCAGACTATTGTGCTTCATCGCACCAAAAGTTTCCTGTTCTTTACTATACATCATCTCCACCAAAGTCTTCTGATAAATATTTCCCAATTTATACTCAGGAAAGACAAAATGATCGCAAGCATACACATCACCGTTGAATTCCATCACAGCTGCATGTCCACAATATTTAGCTAATGAACAAATTCCTGGCTGCTGTCCCACCCAATTGGCCAACGTAGAATCAAACAACTGAATATAGTAATTACCCACATCATTCAGCACCCATTCGTCGAAAATGGTACAAAGGAAATTCCCCCACTGCTCAGGAGTAATGGAGAAAGAAGCCAGTTCACCGTCTTTTTGCTTTAATGAAGAAAGCCGAAGACCGTCTGCACGGTTAGACAGTCGCTCGACAATGGGAGTAAACTGTATATAATGGCAATCAAGCTCGTCACGAAAGAAACGATAGAAGTCTAACGGATAATCTGCATTATAGTCATTGACCACTGCCATGGCATTCCATTCCACTCCATGCTTTTTCAACAGGTTAATCCCTTTCATTACCTTATAGAAAGAAGGTTGCCCCATCTTATTCTTCCGGTATTCATCGTGAAATTCCTGAGGACCGTCTATAGAAATGCCTACCAAAAAATTATTCTCACGGAAGAATTCACACCATTCATCTGTCAGCAATGTGCCATTTGTCTGAATGCAATTATCAATGGTTCTACCACCTGCATATTTTTTCTGAAGTTCCAAGGCTTTCTTATAAAAAACTAAAGGACGCATCAAAGTTTCTCCCCCATGCCAGGTAAACAAAACTTGCGGCATGGTTTGCGACTGAATATATTCTTTAATAAATTTCTCCAGTAATTCATCGCTCATCACATGATGCGGCTGTTCCTCATATAACTTGGATTTTTCCAAATAGTAACAATAATCACAGGCCAGATTACAAACCGCACCTACAGGTTTGGTCATTATATATAGCGGCTTTGCAAAAGGAGTTATGGTTGCTTCTTTCATTTGTTTTTCATTTAATTCCTAGTATAAAGAATACAAAGATAAAGCTATTTTTCAATATTCGTTCTTACAGTAACAGGTTTATGCTACCCTCTATCCCCAAAAAGACATTCTTCTTGCCACCCACTCTGTTTCAAATATAAGAGTTTCATCTTGCTTCAAACTCTTGAAACAAAATGAAACTCTGACCCTCTATTTAAAATATTACTTGAAAACGTGTCTGAAAAGCACTTAATGACTGATTTTCAAATCCCACTCTATCCGTTATCTTAGTATAAGAGTACCGAAATCTCCATATCATATACTTATTGATATAATAATTGACAGTAAAAGAGACATCGTTCAAACGCCCGCCATAAATATGGGACCGGGTATCCGACATATCAGTATAGTTATATCCGAATACGCATTCCAACGAACCAGAGTCCGGAGTGGCAATACCACAATCCGTATGTGAATATCTATAATTACCACCTATCAGCAAACCTCTCAGTATTCCATACATACCACTCGCTTTATAATTCTTAAAATCCTTTTTCCGATTCACTTGAAGATAATAATATTGTGCTTCCAATGCCACAGGACCATATCCTGCTATCATCTCCGGTGTAAATTTTATCAGGTTCTTTGCATCCGGAATCAAGGCATTCACAGCTCTGACTTTTGCAATACGCGTCGGAAAATTAGCCCCCAAGTCAAAGCTAGTATGGTCAAGTGTCGGTTCACTATTGTATCTAGGTGTTTCGTAAGCACCGGAAATACCTAACTGAAACAATCTCCCTGTATCGTGTAAAGGACGATAGACCAAGCGGCTCATAGCACCATAACCCATTTTACCCAATTCATTGGATTTCTTCTTAAGAGCTTCGCTCTCCACATGAACACTAGCTGTACCGAAAAAATCATCTTTGTCATACACAAACATAGCCCCCATCAGCCGGCTGTTAAAAAAAGCCTCATTACTTGCCGGCTCCTCCATGGTTACTTTCATAGACGAACTAGTAGAACTTTGAAGTCCGAACTGATGTACAAAATTCCCTACACGTAGTAACGCATGTGAGGAAAATTGTCTTTCTACAAATATGTCTTTTAAACTGACCTTTCCATACGCATAGCCTATATCCACTTTCGCTTTATATTTTCCATAGGTTGTTTTTACGCCTATCCGGGCATCGGGAATCGCTACACCATCTACAAAGTTTTTATTATCTGAATGAAACAAGCCTCCATCCATTAAGATTCGTCCCGTAGGACGTATTTGCAAGACTGATTGTTCCTGTGCATTTACCTGTACGGAGAGCAATATCAGGAGAAAGACTCCTAATGATACAAGATTTTTCATAATATACAGTTTTAATGGTAACCATCTAAGTGCCTTGTCAATCGGTCTCTGATTTTTGTCATACTGAGGGCAGTGAAGAATCTGTAAGGCCACACAATGAAAGCAATCAACCAGATTCTTCCTCCCATCAGCACCCGGTCAATAGTCATGCTTTTAGGATTAGCAAAAACGCTTGTCCGGTTCATCTAAGAAAAACATTACATTAAATAGTTACGGCTTATGGTTAAGTTATAGGGGATTATTTTTTGGAAACAGACTGAACGAGTCCTGCTTTTTGCAGCTTGGAAAACTCATCTTTCGCCTTATTAAGCTGTTTCACAAAAGCATCGTTGGCATGGAGACGGGCAACAACAGCACTAGCCACAATTCGGGCAGCATCCACATCACTTTGGAAATGATACCCACAAATAACACGACTCTGTCCCATTTCAAATCCTCTTTTCAGAATCTCATTCTGCCTGTCAGGATTGACTTCTGCCAAAACAAGAGCAGTAGCCCATCCTATGGCTGTATGTCCCGAAGGATAGGAACCATTCGTTGAAAGTTCTTCCTGCTGTTCGGGATTACAAGTCATTTCATTGAAAAAACTAAAAGGACGTACACGCATATAATACTCTTTAGCATGACGGGTAGCCAAATCTCCGGCATCCTCTCTCATATTAATAATGAGCCTATACAGTTCTGGTGTTTTATCCCTCGTTATTTCAATACCAAAAGCCTCCGAAAAGGCAAAGGGAACGCCATCACCATTTACACGGGCATCACTGGCAGCTTGTTCACCCCGAGGAGTATCCCTTTGCAATTTCCCCCAGTCGTAACGGGCTTTGTCATACAAGAACAAAATACTTCCGGCTTCAGGAGGAGGAGGCAGCAACTCCAGACTATTGGCAACCTCAGATTCTTCCAAATAATAAAGTTCGGGATTGGTTCTTCTATCCTTTATTTTTTTCTCTTGTGCAAAGATGTTTAATGAAACGGCACAAAACACTAGAAGTAAGGCAAACTTTGTTTTCATGATAAAAGTTTAGTTTAAACGGTTAATTAATAAAATTCAATTGGTTTTTCGAAAAACATTTTAATCATCTACGGAACATACGACAGACAATCAGAGTGTCCGCATCTGACGGAAACAAAAGTAGTGTTTGAAATTATCCCGAAAATACCTTTTTAATCCCGTTTCTTCCTTTTATATGACCAAAACATCCTAGAAGAGAAAAGGAGAGAAAAAGGAGAGAAAAAGGAGAGCCGGAAGTGTTTCAGCACTTCCGGCAAAAAAACCATTCCTTATAATAAAACAGATACACGAAACCGGCTCTACGAAATACAGTAAATTGAGATAACTCTAAAGATGAACTTATTTTCTTCTTGAACTGATACGGTCATAAAGCAGATTGATGACTTTACAATCAAACTCCCCCTCAGGATAAAGTTGTTCTATTTCTTTCCTTACATTATACTTATGTCTTGTTACCGTTGCCTGATCTACATCCAGCACTCTTGAAATAATAGTAGCATCAATATCTTCTATCATCAGAAGTATCGTTATAAAATATCTTTCTTTTCCCCTTCGTTTCATAAAGGATAATTTACCCAATTCAGGATATTTGTCAGCAAAATCCAAACACACCTGTTTCAGTTCCTGACGCATCTTATCCTCTCCCTCTGTTTTTCTGTATCCCAAGGCATCAAACAGGGTCTTGACTTTTTTGGCAACCTCATGAACATCCATTTCCAGTTCCTCCCCATTCATCCCGACATCATCCGGATTTATCCTTTTTTTATCCATCAGTGCTTTCCGAGTTTCTCTTTTCCGTCTTTTCAAAAGGAAAAGAGCAAGAAAAGCCGATAGCAGCACTGCTATTGACAGGATGATATACAGCGCATAGGACATCTCTTCTTTTTCTATCAAGATAGGAAGCAAGCCTGATTTACCATCAAAAAGGAATAATCCTGACTTACATCCCAAAACCGCTTTCCGTCCATTGACGGCAATACAAGGCTTGCTAAAAGCCAAATCGCAGAATAATGGTTCTGGAACACCGGCATCATCCAATCCCTTAAAACTCATGCCATAATAATAGAGTATGAAAAAGCCCTCATTAGGATTCTTTTCAAGAGCTCCCGATATTGATTTCACATGTTTCACTGGCAGCAAGGTCGCATTTTCCTCATTAACGATTCCCAACGAGGTATTCAAGTATTTATTTCTACCATTCACTATCACACCATAAACACTCTCATACCCTGATAAATCACGTATCTGCCAGAAAGATTCCTGCGGCCTGTTTAAAGGCCTTCCATACAATCCTTTGTTCAAGGTCGTTACATAAATACTGTCCTCATTCTCACAAATTCCGGTAATATAAGCGTCGATAGTATCTTTCTCCCCCTTATCTGACACGACCGGAATAGAAGTTACAATATGGTCCTGCTGTTCATCTATAATACCTAAATATTCCCTAGTACCCACATAAAGACAATGTTCCGCGGTGGAATAATAAAGAGAAGTGATATTATTCTGCTCTTTCGTGTTACTGAACTGCAAAAGACACTCCGCTCTATTGCTTTTAATCTTATAAAGTTTCTTACGCGTAGCAAGAAAGAAAGTATTAGGACTGGTTTCCAAAAATTTTATAATATCATTACCCACAATATCCAAACCTTCAATCTTTCCTAAAGACTTTGATTTGAATTCCGGATGATTATAGACGAACTTATACAGATGTAAACGAAGATCATCGGTAATAAAGAAAATGGAGTCTCCCGTCCTTTTATCACTAACCGCCAATACATTATTGTCTAAATCTGCCGAGTTCTGCCGCAAGGCAAAAGAAAGCATAGCCTCTTTACATGCCAGATGCAGAAAGTCTTTCCCCATAAAGCCTATCTGTCTGGCGATAGTACTGACTCCATTCGGCAAATCATATTTTAAAGTGTAACCGTCTTTAACATAAAGTATAGAATTAGCACTGATAAACCATTCATCCTTGTCGGGGCCTTGAGCATACAAGTAGCACCGTCCTTTGTGTACAAACGTCTTTTTTCCATCGGGAGCTATCTTGAAAACCGAATTTTCCAACAAAGCATATACCGTATCATTATAAACACTGACATTGGTAACCAGAGAATCTATAACAGGTCGTTTAAAATCCGTTTCAAGATTACGGACAACGAACAACCCCTGTTCACTAGCCACATATAGTCTTTTTTCCTTTATCACGACCTTGTTCACCCCACAGTTTTTACTACATTTCCCTAGTTGAATGGGAGTAAGTTCATGAGATGTGGAACCATCTTTCAAATTCAATCTAAACAGTCCATTACTAGTCCCCACATACAAACACTGTTTATCATCATCCAAAGTCATACTATATACCGAATAATTCATCCTCTTATTTTTTATGTAGTAAGTCTGGGTCTGCTGAGAGGATTTAGCCAGCAGCTTCAAACCAGCATCTCTTGTTCCCACAAACAGAGAATCTTCACTATATTCCAATATATCATATATACGCCGGTTGCTATTAATGGAATAGGTCTGGCAATTATTATTCACTTTTTCTATGATACAACCGTCTTCCTGACCAATATAAAGTTTATCCGCATCTGCTGTCGAACGGCTGATACATGATATAGGAGCGTCAAATGTATTGATATTGCAAGTGAGCTTTATAGGTTTCGGGACAAGTGCATCCTTGCAGCCTGTCAAACAGAACAAGGCTAATATAAAAAGAAAGTACAGGCTTTTTTTCATATTCAATTTTACTCATTTAAGTGATATCGATTAAACAAAGGCTTTCTACAATCAATCAAAAAGTTGAATGTCCGTTATGTTTATGCAAATATAATACGTTTTCTCAAAATCCGGAAGGTTCTTAACAGATTATTAGCTAATTCCTTCATATGCCCTCTATATACAAAAGAAGTTATGTCAAAACCCAGATGATTCTCTCACCCGGCTTAACATAACTTCTCCTGAAATAAAAAAATATATTAATCTGATTTATTTCAACAGTACTCCTATCTCACCAACAGCAGTTACTGCCTTATTATTTATTTCGGTAACAGGCTCCAATTTAAAATAACGGGCCGGATAAGTCTTTCCGAAACGTACAAAATAAGGAACAGGATTATGCATGATATTACTGAATTCACCTGTAGCGTCACACTTCATCCAATCCTTACCATTCCGGCTGACATAAAAGTTGTATTTATAGATAGTGCCAGTCAGATCCTCCTCCTGTGCAGGAGCATAACTAAAACCGGCTATTTCCACTTCTTTACCCATATCAACCACCAAGGGAGTTAAAGTTTCGGTTTTCCAAACAGTTTCCTGTTTTCCATCAATGGCTGCGGCTGCATCCATGCCCACTGTTTTCCAACCATCCACCGGGACATCACTCAAGGTTACTTTCATTGTTTTATCAACCAATGGTTCAGCATAATACAAGCCGATGTTACTGATATTGACGGTTCCACGAGCACCCGTAATTGTCACTCTAACCTTTTCGGCATAACTATCCGAGAAAGGCAACAACCGTTTATATCCCACCGTAGTTCCCTCACCCACATGATGCCATGCGCCATTGGCAAACACTTCTACTGTAAAACCTTCCACACGCTGGCCTTTTGTAATATCCTCCTGAATTAAGAAAGTATTAACAAGTGTATTCTTCCTCACCTTATATTCTTTCGTATCTCCTACTTTGGCTGTCCATATTCTATTTCCCTTCTCAACTTTATTATCGGCAAAGGTCTTTTTTATATATTCCGTCAACTCCTTGATACGTTTCACATCATTCTCGTGCATCAAACCACGTTTATCGGGTGGAATATTCAGCAACAAAACAGAGTTACAGCCCACAGAACGATAATAAATATTCACCAAGTTGGCAAGTGAACGAACTTGATTATCCTGTTCGGCATGATAGAACCATCCCGGACGGATAGAAACATCAACTTCAGAAGGATACCAGAACAAATCCGATGCTTTAGATACCAATTCACGGCTTCCCAAATCCTTGGACATAGCATTTATGCCCAATCTCTTATAGACTTCATCAGAACCCGGATAAGAATTAGGCATCAAAGCCGTTGCACTCCATTCCGTGGTACGTCCCAATCCACCTTCATTACCTACCCAACGCACATCATCGCCCATGATAGCGGTAACTGCCTTAGGTTGAAGACGACGGATAGTCTTCAAAATAGCGTCCCAATCATATTCCTGCTTCTTTCCGTTAGGTCCTTCGCCATTAGCTCCATCAAACCATACCTCGTGCACTTCTCCATAATTGGTAAGCAGTTCAGTCAGCTGTTCGATGAAAAACTTATTATAAGCTTCTCCTTGTCCGTAACATTCCGCATTACGATCCCAAGGAGAAAGATAAACTCCGAATTTCAATCCATACTTGTCACAAGCTTTGCGGAGCTCCTGTACCACATCCCCTTTTCCGTTTTTCCATGGAGAAGAAGCAACCGAATGCTTGGTTGTCCGGGTAGGCCACAAACAGAAACCATCGTGATGCTTGGCAGTAATGATAGCCATTTTGAAGCCACCTTCCTTCAGAGCTCTTACCCATTGTTCACAATCCAATTCGGTAGGATTGAAAATGGCCGGATCTTCTTTACCATCTCCCCATTCACGGCCTGTAAAGGTATTAATACCAAAATGAAGGAAACAAGTGAATTCCATTTGTTGCCATGCCAACTGTTGCGGTGTAGGCACCAAGCGGGAAGCCATATCTATCTTCTGTGCCGTAGTCGCTCCTGCCGGAAAAGCTACGTGTTTCTCATAATACTCCTGTGCCTGAGTTCCCAGAAAAGCACAAAGTAAGGCTGCGGTTAGAATCGTTTTTCTCATTTTTCTTTATTACTAGGTTATTTTAATGGACAAATCATAAACTCAAACGTATGCTTCTCCACCGGAACACGATATGGCGGCAATACCCCCGGACCACAAGTCGCAGTACCTACCCCCGACTGTTCCGCATCTAAGTGAACATTTATAATCCCTGTTCTCTCAAGTTTATTAATATGAGTAGCTTTATCTACATTAGAATCCGTAAATGGAATAACACAGAACTGAAACACTTTATCCGAACGGAAAGACAAACCTTCTCCTGCCTCATCCGCCAATTCCATCCAACGCACATCCGTACGGTTTCCTGTAGCCTGGGGCTTCACATAATAATGGAACATACGTTCTGCATCTGTATGGTAAATTCCGATACATCCAGACTGATTACGGTCTATATAAGTTTCATGTTCACCACGTCCCAAATAAGAAACCTTGTTATAGGCATACGGCATTTCAAATGCCAGGCCCACTCTAGCCAATGAAGTAACAGCAGAAGTATCCGGCAAGAAAGTTGTCTTTACTTTTAATGCACCATTGCTCTGCAAGGTATATACAAAGGTAGCCATTCCCAACTTTACGCCTTTAGCATTCCATAACTCTACTTCCGCTTTACCACCTGTTTCAGATGCTTTGACAAAAGTAGCTTTTTGAATCATATTATCCAAACCTTCTTTCCTCCAAACTTTGGCTCCTCCTGTTTTTTCCCTGCTGTCATTGTCCGTAACAGGACGATAAAGGCTGAGAACTACAGGAGATGAAAGCATCTCTTTACCTTTATATATATAAGAGCGTAAAGCGCCGGTTGCAGGATCAATATCTATCTTCACCTTATCAGCCAATTTGATTTCCGGCGCACGGTACCCTTTGTTGGCAGACAGTACAAACTGGTCATAGGCCACTTCGTCATGAGTTCCAATAAAGGGAGTTGCCTTATCAGGCGTCCAAGACAGATTTAAATAAGCCTCACGAATCGTAGAAGGCAACTTTACAGCACCCAAAGAGAATGTTACAGCCTCATGAGGGACACAGTCTGCTTTTCGAGTTCCTTCTGCTATCACTTTCCCATCATCCCCCATGACCTGCCAGTGCAACGTATAGGCATTCAAATTGGTAAAGTCATACCAGTTCTTGACTTCCACTGTCAGCTTCTTAGGATCGGTCAGTGCCGATTTGATATATTGATACTCCTTCTTCACTTCAATGAGGTGCGGATGCGGTTCGCGGACTGCATTGACCAACCCGTTACAACAGAAATTGCCAAAACTGGGCACATCCTTCGGACCATAATCCCCACCATAACTCCAATACCATTTACCATCCTTATCTATCTCGCGGAAAGATTGATCCACCCAATCCCAGATACAACCTCCCTGAACAATCGGTTCGGTTTCGAATACATGCATATATTCCTTTAATCCTCCGCCACTATTACCCATAGTATGCAGATACTCTGTCATGATGAAAGGACGATAGACTTTAGGTTCTGTCTGGCGGGCATAGGCCATGAGTTCTTCCACGCTGCGATACATACGGCAATAGATATCGGTATTATAATTCTGTTCGGCCCGTTCATATTGTACAGGACGACTTTTCTCCACTGACTTCATCCAGTCATATGTACGTTCGAAGTTAATACCGTTTCCGGCTTCATTCCCCAATGACCAGATGACGATAGCCGGATGATTCTTGGAACGCTCATACATACGTTGGGTACGATCCATGTGGGCAGGCAACCAAGTGGAATCTTTGGCCAATGAAGCAGGTCCATACCCCATACCATGCGATTCAATATTAGCTTCATCTATCATATAAAGTCCATAACGATCACAAAGCTGATACCAATAAGGATGGGTAGGATAATGCGAATTGCGGACCGTATTGATATTATGCTGTTTCATCAATTTGATATCTTTTTCCATCAGTTCCTTGCTTACAGTCCGTCCTAATTGGGAATGTTCATGACGGTTCGTTCCCTTTACCAAAACCGGCACACCATTGATGCAAAAACGTCCGTCCTTAATTTCCGAAGTGCGGAAACCTACTTCACATCCGGTAAGTTCCGTTACTTTACCTGTTACATCTTTCAATTCCAAGATCAGTGTATAAAGATTCGGATGCTCAGCACTCCAGACTTCCACATCCGGCAAACTTTGTTCATCCAACTTCAAGAAATGGCTCAATCCCTTCGATTTGATAGGATATTCACCTTGCAGAACCGCCTTACCGGTTTTATCTTCCAGTCGGTAAGCAAAGGTAGTCATGGAAGTAGAAGGCCCTTCAATGGTAGCTTCCAAACCGAAAATACCTTCTTTATATTGTTGTTTGTCTAAAGAAGAGGTTACTTTATAATCGGCTATATACTGTTTAGGAGTGCTGTAAAGATACACATCACGTTCAATACCACTCAACCGCCACATATCCTGGCACTCCAAATACGATCCGGCGCTCCAACGGTAAACCTCCAATGCCACCGTATTCTCACCTTTCTTCAATTTATCAGTGATATCCCATTCGGCCGGTGTCTTTGAACCTTGATTATAGCCCAACAGATGTCCGTTCACCCAAATATAGTAAAAAGAAATCACTCCTTCACAACAGATAACCACACGGCGGTCTTCCCAATCGGCAGGAATTGTAAAGGTACGTCTGTAGGAACCGACTTCATTCTCTTTATATGGAACTAAAGGCGGATTCTTTTTAAAATGGAACAGTTTGTCATCAAACTCATAGGTTTCGTTTACATAAATAGCTGTTCCATATCCTTGACGTTCCCAATTGCCGGGAACCTGAATATCCGCCCATCCTCCTGTATAAAACTCCGGTTTATAAAAATCCTTCGGACGGTTATCGGGATTCTTTACCCAATGGAATTTCCAACTACCGTTCAGACTCATGTAATAAGGAGAAGATTCATAATCTCCGTTACGGATATCAGATACGGTTTGATAAGGCCACACATAAGTATGAGGGGCCAGTTTGTTCAGTCCGACAGCATATTGGCTCTGCCATTCGGGTTGTTGTTGCGCCATTACTGGAAATATAACCAGAGCAGCCAAAAAATATAATAATGTATTTCTCATATATCTATTTATTCTATCATTACCTCATCAAAATAAATCCTTGCCTCTTGTCCGGGGCGTACATGAGTTGCAGGACACTCTCCGGCTCCTTTAGCAATAATCCGCACATAACGGCCAATTTCCTTATTCAAATCAAGTACCACATCCTCTTTGAAAGTCCCTTCACGGAAAATCTCTCCATCCGTGAACTGTTTACCGGATACTTTACGATAATCCCGATTATCATTTGAGACCCACACTTCAATATCTGCCGGTTTATGGGCAGCCATGCCATAATTCGTTATGCATCCCACTGATACAGAACGAAGCGACTCCTTCTTTTGCAAATCTATAGTAAAAGCGACAGAATCACTGCTTTCCCATGAATGCCATTCGAAATCCGACTGGCGCAAGCTGCCACGTATACCATTTACTAAAATCTTCCCAGCCTGTGTATTTCCTAAAACAGGTTTGGCGGTAGCCTTATTCCAAACCAAAGGCAATGTCAATGTTTTTCCCATCTGCCGACCTGCTCTATAAGTCGTACACTTTATAGTTTGTGTACCGGTCACCATCAACGGGCTCTTATATAGCAGAGACCGGTCTGTCGGCTCCTTACCATCCATTGTGTAACGGATTTCCACATCAGGACGTTCACATTCCAGTTTCACCTGTAGCTTTCCATTTACAGGGGTTACCGTATGTTGTATATTATACATGGAACAGGCAAACACAATCCCTTTAGCAGACAGATGCTCGTTGAATTTATCCATTGCTACCAAAAAACTTCTCCAATTCTTATGCCAAGGCTGTGTCCAAGCCACTTCGGCTAAAGCAGCCAGACGAGGGAACAGCTGATACTCCACATCTTTCGGTTTATTGCAAAACTCAGTCCACATAGAAGCCTGTACTCCCATCAGCAAGGAACGTACCTCCGGACTCCATTCTTTCTGTATCGGTTCATACCTATATACATCCTTCAATGTATTATTCCCCAAATAGGTCAAAGGTTCAAACCATTGCGGTCCCTGATAACGAATCAAATACATGATACGTGCAGGAGTCATGACAAACCTATGCCCTTGCTCCGCTGCCTTGACGGCAGCCTGACCGTAGCCTCTCCAACCATAAATAATTGCTCCGTCGGGAATCCGGGTATTGGTCAGTTCATCCCAGCCCATGGCTTCTTTCCCTTTGCTTTGTACATATTTACTCATTCTCGCCATAAAATAACCTTGCAACGCTTCTTCGTCCTCCAAGCCTTCCTGTCGCATACGCTCCTGACAAAGCGGACACTCCTTCCAATGCGTTTTCCGAGCCTCATCCCCACCCAAATGAATATACCTGGAGGGAAACAACTCCACCACCTCGTCAATCACCCCTTGCAAGAAAGTGAACACACTATCGTTTCCTGCACAGAAGATCACATCCGCATGATTTCCTCCCAATCCTGGAAGGACACCGATAAATTTATCGACCACAGGACAAGCCAACAACGGATAAGAAGCCAACGCAGCATTACTATGAGCCGGCATTTCAATTTCAGGAATCACTTCAACCTGATGTCGGGCGGCATACGCCACTATCTCACGGATATCCTCCTGTGTGTAAAATCCTTTTTCTACAGTCGGTTCACCCTGCCGGGGATTACGACGCTCCGGAAAAGATTTTCCAGGACGATCTACACGCCGTGAACCGATTTCCGTAAGTAAAGGATATCTCTTTATTTCAATACGCCAACCATTATCATCCACCAAATGCAGATGCAGGGTATTGATTTTCAACATTCCCATACAATCGATAATACGAAGCAGATTCTCTTTCGGAATAAAAAAGCGGGCCACATCCACCATCAATCCACGATATCCGAAACGAGGTTCATCCTTGATTGTCATAGCCGGCACGCTCCAATCCGCAGTTTCCGCCACCGCTGTGCCCTCAATGGAAGCAGGCAATAACTGACGAATAGTCTGCAAGGCATAAAAGAAACCTTTTGTATCTGAAGCTTTAACTATTATCTGCCTGGGAGTTATTTCCAGATGATACGCCTCACTCTTTAATGCGTCATCGGTAAGGAAACTGATTTTTCCCTTCTTTTCTCCAACCTTCACACAAGGAGTAAATCCGGCCGCCTGGGTAAAAAGAGCAGAGAAACAGCGTGCAACCTCTGCCTGCTCCTCATTTTCTACTGTAAAGTCTGTTTTTCCGGAGAAAGTAAAATAACCTGTACCCGGAGTAATACTCTCCGGGCAGGGAACAATAGATATAGATTGGATTAGGTTGTCAACAGGTAAGGCCATAGTCGCAAATAACGACCATAGCAAAATCAAACAAGCGTATTTCATGATATATGCTATTTTTCTTATTCTTTGTCTCTATCGGGTGAAAAGCGTACCGGATCATTATACTGCTCCTGCAATCTTGCCAATTCAGCCTTCAGCTCCGTCACAACCGATTCATATTCTTTCTGACCATAAAGATTGTGCATTTCCGTAGGGTCTGCCTGTAAATCATACAATTCCCATACATCAATATCATTATAGAAATGAATTAATTTATAACGCTCTGTACGTACACCATAGTGACGTTTCACCATATGTTCTGCCGGATATTCATAAAAATGATAATACAATGATTTGCGCCAATCAACAGGTTTTTCTCCTTTCAACAGTGGAAGCAACGAAACACCTTGGATATCTTCAGGAACAGGAGCACCTGCCAATTCCAGAAAAGTAGGTGCATAATCTATGTTTTGCACTAATTCTGTAATATCACCTTTCCGGTCGAAACCTTTGGGCAACCGCATTATAAGCGGAGTATGCATGGATTCTTCGTACATAAAGCGTTTGTCAAACCAACCATGTTCTCCCATATAGAAGCCTTGGTCTGAAGTATAAACCACCAAGGTATTGTCCAGCATATTCTTTTCTTTCAGATAATCCAGTACACGGCCTACATTATCATCCAACGATTTCACTGTTTTCATATAGTCACGCATATAGCGCTGGAACTTCCAATCGGCCAGTTCTTTACCCTGAGGATTCTTTTTATAAAAGTCATCAATAATGGGACCATAAAACTTATCCCATGCCGCACGCTGCCCCTCATCCATACGTCCGATATAATTTTCATAAAGAGCCTTCAAACGGGTTTGTTTATCGGGGCGAAGCATCTTAAGGTCATAAATCATATCCATATCCTTCACGATGCTCATTTCCTGTGCCGCTGCCGCAGGGCGTCCTTCATAATCATCAAAGAAATTATCGGGCAACGGAAAAGTTTTATCTTCATACAAAGACAAGTTACAAGTATCTGCCAGCCAGTTGCGATGAATAGCCTTGTGATGAATTAAAATACAAAAAGGTTTGTCCTTATCTCGTTTGTTCTCCATCCAGTCTATGGCATCATCAGTAATGAGATTGGTTATATACCCATGTTTTTGAATGGTGTCATTGTCTTGCGTAATAAAATCCGGATTATAATAATCACCTTGTCCGGGTACAATCTCCCAATAATTGAAACCTGTGGGCAAACTCTCTAAGTGCCATTTTCCGATAAGGGCGGTCTGGTATCCGGCCTGTTGCAGCAGCTTCGGAAAAGTCTGTTGCGAACCATCAAATATACAAGTGGTATTATCATAGAATTTATTAGCACAACTATGCTTGCCGGTAATCATGCAGGCACGGCTGGGACCACTCAATGAATTGGCCACAAAACTATTTGTAAAACGCACTCCATCATTAGCAATGCGGTCAAGGTTGGGCGTTTCCATATAACGCTTGTCATAGCAACTCATCATCTGGGCAGTATGGTCATCGGTCATTATATACACGATGTTGTAAGGTTTCTGCTCCTCAGTTTTCTTTTGTGAAGCGCATGATGACAGAGATGCCACAGCAGTAATGCCGGTCAAAGAAAAAAATAATCCTGATTGTAGGTTGTTCATATTCATAAATTTAAATAAGCAAAGAATTAACATCCGCAAAGATACAAGTTATATTATTGTTTCTTGTCTGGAAATGACTATTTTATATCTGAGAATGTCCAGAAACAGGTTACAGACAAGAAAAAAACAGATGCAAGGCGCAGGTGCGCCCTGCATCCGGAAAAATCCAATAAAGACCTATTGAATAAAGCGTTCTATCATGTTTCCTTAATTAGTATAACCATAATTATTGTCACTATAGTCAAGAGCTGAATTGGTGTCTATCTCATCTTTCGGAACCGGGAGCAATAAATTTTTCTTCAAGAAATTTTCATCATTCAAATTTCCATCATTAAAAATACGTTCTCCCCAATTGCCGTTCCGTTTAGGATTATTGGCCACTGATTCTTGAATAATTCCATGCCCATTGTTGACCTCAAAAGCTTTTTTCAGAAACTCTGTGCCGCGTAAACGCATTTTCTGATACATTTCCGGTTCACCGGCACCTTCAAAAATACGTTCAAAATAAATTTTCTCACGCACTTGTTCTTTAGACAAGCCACTCCTCCAGTCAGCCGGCTGAGACGCGTTTCCTGATTGACGCGCTCTCTTCAGCACCTCATTGGCAAATGTTATCGCCTTATCAGTCTGCCCCAATTCATTATATGCATCCGCTGCCATCAGTAACATATCTGCATAACGATACAAAATTAAATTCTTATGACTGTTATTACCACTCTGCTCAGGATCCCACGGTTTCTTGAAATAGGGCCATGACTTTGTATTGGTAGATGGCTTTTTTGTCGCATTTTCCAACAAAGACAACAAGCCTTTCAAATACCCTTTTTCAGCGGGAGTCGCAGTAGCCGTATCGGCAATCATAGCATAAAGTTCTTCAGCTTTCGGACTAGCCGGATCAGCTAATTTCTCGTAAGGAATCCGTCCTACATACAACTTGGGTTTCTTCCATCCGGCAGGTTTTTCTTCTCCTCCAATGGTATATGTAAAATAAGGATATGCATATACAGTATCGCGCGCCGAAGCTATAGGCTCCTCTTTAGGTTTCTCACCTTTTCCTACTCCGGCATAAGACTTCCAATAAGTCAGGAATGTGCTTTCAATACGTGGATCACCGGGATAAGTAGCCCAAAAATAATCATACAAAGCTTTTGAAGCACGTATGCGGTCCCAAGCCTGCCCATTACAAGAGCCATTAGGAGCGACCAGCCAGCTACCCCGGTTACGGGTGGTAGAACCTGCAAGTGCAAAATTCAATTGAAAAATAGATTCCGGAGAACCTTGTACATAATCAACAAACAAATCACTGAATTTATCCGCCAGCCGGTATTTAGACATTACCTCATCAAAACACGCTTTCGCCTTCTCCCAAGCCGTATTATCACCCTGACAGCCCAAAGTATGATAAAGTTTTCCTAGATACGCTTTCGCTGCCCACTTCGTTGCAAAACCGTCATCATCTTTTTCCGGTAAATTCTCATAAGCGAACTCCCAGTCAGTACGTACCAATTCAAAGACCTCATTTTTAGGAGAACGAGGAACAGCTACTCCGTCATGAGCAGAGGGAGTGGTCTTTAAAGGTACATCTCCATAGGTAACTGCCAAATTGTAATAAGCCAATGCACGCAAAAAACGAGCAGCCGCTTCCATTGGCAATTTATCAGCCGATTCTAACGGACTATCGGCAATATTGGCAATGAATGCATTTGTTTCACCAATCACTTTATACATCCCTCTCCACGCCATTGTGTTTATAGTTTCATCAATTCCTCCGTCCATAGAGACCAATAAATCTGTAGAACTGCCATTTGTTTGTGACCATCCAAAACCACAATATCCAAATGTTACTTCCTGCCATGCCTGGCCATAAGCATTATCAGCCGACATATATCCGTAACATCCCATCAAAGCCTGTTTGGCATTTTCCACAGTACTAAACTGAGTTTTTGTATTTATCGTATATTGCGGGTCTTCATCCAGCCACGATTCGCAGGATGCCAATAACAAAGCACCTGCTAATAAAAATATATATTTTAGTTTTTTCATTTTACAAAAAAATTATCGGTTAAACTATTTAAAAGGCCACATTTAATCCAAAGACATAAGAACGTTGGCTTGGAAATGCATTCATATCAATGCCCGGGCGTAATCCATCAAAAGCAAACGAATTGATTTCCGGATCGTATCCACTGTAATTAGTGATGACAAATGCATTTTTAACCGAAGCAAATACACCTATATTCTGAAAGCCGATTTTCTTCATCCAAGATTTTGGCAATGTATAATTCAAAGTGATATCCGAACAACGCAAGTAACTTCCATCCTCAATATAACGGTCATAAACCACGTTCTTTACATTCGCCGTAGCCGACGGATAAAGATTTGAATGATTTTCTTCCGTCCAGATATTCCGGAATGCTTCTTGTGTCAAATTACCAGCTTGCCGAGAGGGCGTATAATAACGGATATTCGTATTCAATATCTGATTACCATGCACACCATTAAAAGAAGCCGAGACAGACAGGTCTTTCCAGGCAATACGAGTTTGGAAACCATAAGTAAAGTCCGGATTCGGATTGCCTAAAATGGTTTTATCCTTTTCATCCACAACACCATCCTCATTCATATCCACCGCTTTTATATTACCGGCTCCCAAGTCATTGGCCACAGAACTGGAATAATATTTGGTTGATCCGTCAGCAGCCGTATAAGCAACTTTTCCATCTACAATATCTTCCGGCTGAATAATACCTTGAGTCTTATATCCGAAGAACAATCCCGGTGCCTCACCTGCAATGAAAAGATTAGCAATACCAAAATGATCCCCTATAGAAGTTCCCTGATATCCACGCACATTTTTCAAGGTTCCAAAATCTGTCGGTGCAAAACCCAGATCACCAATTTTTGATTTATTAAAACCAATGTTTCCACCCAAACTCCAACTCCAACCGTTCAAGTTACGGAGAATATCTCCATTCAAACTAATTTCAACACCTTTGTTTTTCAACGAACCTTGATTCAACATCACACTTGCAAAACCACTGGAAGCAGGCAATGAACGCGAAATAAGCAAATCATTAGTTTTTTTCTGATATACATCTACTGATCCTGACAGACGGCTGTTGAAAAAAGCAAAATCAAAACCCACATTCCAAGAAGATGTACGTTCCCACTTCAACCCGTCATTCTGCAAATTGCTTACCGCCATTGCCAAAATCTGATCCCCTGTGGCTTTTGCATAATCTATTATTTGTGAATAATCAGAGAAAGTAGCATAAGGATTAATGCCCTGATTGCCTGTAACACCAAAACCTAAACGTATTTTCATTTGATTCAACCAGTTAATATTCTTCATAAATTCTTCCTGCTCCATACGCCAAGCTAAAGAGAAGGAAGGAAAGTAAGACCATCGGTTACCCTTTTTGAATTTACTTGATCCGTCCGCACGTACAGATGCAGTAAGCAAATATTTATCATAAGCAGAAAGATTGATACGACCTAGATAAGACAGTAACTGATAATCCTTTTGGGTAGGTTGTTCATGAGTCTTCACAGAAGCAAGGTGTAACCCTTTTGTACGTAAGTCAAAATTAGAGAAACGAGTACCCTTCACATTCTTATTCAAGAATGTATGTCCGTCATAAGTTACACCAGCAGTAGCTCCCAGATGAATACCTTTCGCCAAGTCAATATTTAAATTCAATAAGTTTTCTATATTATAATTGGTCTTATTCAAGTTAGCCATGGCTAGCACACCTTGATCATTAGCACCGATAGTGAGCTGCATACCATACCAACGAGCACGTTCGTTTATATTCACATTTCCCCCGGCACGAAGATTATACGAAAGATATTTGCAAATATTCCATTTCAAATCCAGACTACCGCCAAAGCTTTTATCATCCGTTATATCATCATAGTCATCCCGCCAGCTATAAACAGTAGTTTTTGCATCCATGTCCGTTTGTAATGTCGGGTCGTCTGCCGGAATTTCATAAGGAGCTGTATCCAGTACTGTACGTGCCAATGAACCGGCAATACCACCTGTCGTATTACCTCCGGTCATCATATCATTTTGTTTGATAGATCCATTCAGAGCAAGTGCCATAGTAACGGACTTTGAAAGGTTAGCCGTAAGGTTTGCACGCAAATCACCTTGTTTAATACCTGTATTACTTACAATACCTTTTATATCCTTAAAGCCACCCGAAACATAATAAGTCATTGCATCCGATCCTCCGCTGACCGATGCAGAATAAACTTGAGAGAAAGCGGATGAATAGGCTTCTTTCTGCCAGTTCTTATAACTCAAGACACGATAGTATTCAGGGTTGGTAGGATCTTTCTTATATTTATCCAAGTTTTCACCATACACATAATGCATCTCGCCATTTGCTTGCGGATAGTACTTTTCCTCGCCGGAATTAGCCTTCATATTGGCATAAGCAGCGTATTGTTCCAGATTCAACATATTATGCAGGTTACGGGCGTCCGCAATAGTAAAGTTTGCAGTCACGTTTACTTTAGCCTTACCTGCCTTCCCTTTTTTAGTCGTAATGATAATAACACCATTCGCACCGCGGGAACCATAAATTGCCGTAGCCGAGGCATCTTTTAATACAGTGATATCTTCAATATCCGCAGGATTCAAAGCACTTAAAGGATCTTGCGCAATTTGGAAATCACCGCCACCCATAGCCGACTCTGCAAATTCCCCGGTGGAAGATTGCGGGACATTATCAATAACATACAGAGGCTGGTTATCTCCACGCAATGAGTTAGCGCCACGAATTGTCACAGAACTGGCAGCTCCCGGAGCAGCCATAGATGAAGTTACATTCAGCCCCGCCACCTTACCTTGCAACAGATTATTAAAAGAAGCTGTTTTAGAAGCATCGTTAGCATCCGGACGCAAGCTGGCGGTAGCACCGGTCAAATCACTCTTTCTTGCCGTACCATAAGCCACTACCACTACTTCATCCAATGTCTGAGTATCATCTTTCAACTGAACATTCAATACTTTTTTCCCTCCTACCGGCACTTGCTGGGTCACATAGCCAATAAAAGAAAACACTAATGTAGATTTGGAGTCAGGGACATCAATAGAATAATTGCCATCAAAATCTGTAATGGTTCCCGTGGTTGTACCTTTCACTTGTACATTCACACCGGGCATCCCCTCGTTAGTACTATCAGTAACTTTACCTGTTACTTTTATCTGCTGGGCAAACATATCTGGAATTGCTGCCATACAGAAGACACACACTAGAAAAACGTTAAAGAGGTTCTTCTTCATAGAATTAAATTTAAATTAGTAATTTATGATAGTTAACATTATTTTAATTTGTGGCAAATGTAGAGGAAAACAGAGGTATAAGAGGTACAATAATCACTATTTTTAAGTCCAAAATTAGCTAAAAAGGTCCATTTCACCGAGAAATAGTCAATTTTGGAGGAGGAATAAACAAAGTCGGAAACCTGGCTATTGTTTTTTTAAAGACAATGACAACCGACCCAAATACAAAAACAAGTATCTTTGTATCTCCAAATATGTTTTTATCCATTAATCAATATATTATGAAACTAAAACTTTCTATTTTAACAATCCTGCTGTTCTTCTTATCAGCCTCTTTTCCCTTGGCCGCCCAAAAGGCTCCCCAACCGTTTGATATTGACACCCCTTCGCTCCGCGTCTTCCTTCCGGCTCCCGAGCTAGCGACAGGCCGTGCCATAGTAGCCTGTCCGGGTGGCGGATATGGCGGACTGGCTGTCAACCACGAAGGCTATGACTGGGCACCTTACTTCAACAAACAAGGCATCGCACTGATTGTACTGAAATATAGGATGCCTCATGGTGACCGCACTCTCCCCATCTCGGACGCCGAAGCTGCCATGAAAATGGCACGCGACAGTGCCGATGTATGGAATCTGAATCCATATGATATAGGTATAATGGGCTCCTCTGCCGGAGGGCATCTAGCTTCAACCATCGCCACACATACCCGCCCCGAACTCCGCCCTAACTTTCAAATCCTATTCTATCCTGTCATCACCATGGATAAATCCTATACTCACATAGGGTCTCACGATAATCTTTTAGGTAAAGACGCTTCCGCCGAACTGGAAACCGAATTTTCCAATGAGAAACAAGTAACCAAAGAAACTCCCCGCGCCTTTATCGCCTACAGTGACGATGACAAGACAGTTCCTCCTGCCAATGGAGTAAATTATTACCTAGGGCTACACAAGAATCATGTACCAGCCGTACTCCATATTTATGCCAGTGGCGGACATGGCTGGGGTATCCGCGAAAACTTCATTTACAAGAATGAGATGTTAAACGATTTATCTGCCTGGTTGCGCAGTTTCAAAGCTCCCCGTAAAGATGCTGTCCGTGTAGCCTGTGTAGGCAACAGCATTACTTACGGAGCAAGAATCAAAAACCGGAGCCACGACAGCTACCCCGCCGTTCTAGGCCGTTTGTTAGGAGATAAATACTGGGTGAAAAACTTTGGAGTCAGCGCACGTACTATGCTGAATAAAGGTGATCACCCTTATATGAAAGAACAAGCTTATCAACAAGCATTGGCGTTCAACCCCAATATCGTTGTTATCAAACTAGGAACTAATGACAGCAAGTCATTTAACTGGGTATATAAAGCAGATTTCATAAAAGATACACAAACCATGATTGACGCCTTTAAAGCCCTTCCCTCACAACCTGAAATCTATCTATGCTATCCTTCAAAGGCATATCTTACCGGAGAAAGCATTAATGATGATATCATCTCAAAAGAGATTATACCTATGATTAAGAAGGTTGCCAAGAAAAACAAGCTGCCTGTCATTGACCTTCACAGCGCAATGGATGGAATGCCGGAATTATTCCCCGATCATATCCATCCCAATGAAGAAGGAGCGAAGGTGATGGCAAAAGCTGTTTATGATGCTATAAAAAAATAAAGGAAACGAAGGAGCAGACAGGGATTAATCAGCAAAAAAGAGATTTTTATCGGTTGTCCACATTATTCATCGTCTTTTTGTTGTGTTATTCAAGACAATCAACTATTTTTGTTCCCAAACCTTGAGTAAGTAATGAAAACATCTGCCCACAACATACGAATCCTGTCCTTGCTCCTTCTATTCATTCTATTACATTCTATATCAGAAGCCAAACAATACTTTTTCCAACAAATTCCCTCTCAAAACGGACTTTCCTCCATGGTACGCTGTATGGAAGTCAGTCAGGAAAAAGGATATGTCTGGATAGGGACACGCTCAGGAATCGGACGATTCGACGGTTACGAACAGCGAAGATATCTGCGCGGTAATGTCACACATATTTTGGAAGATGAAGAACATACCATTTGGGTCATCACAGAAAAGGGAGTATTCCGCTACAATGAAATAGAAGACAATTTTATCCTTGTGCGGGATAAAGACAACAATCCGGTAATAGCCAGTTCTCTTTGCCTATGGGAGGACGGAGTAATCTTCGGGGGAAGAGGAAGACTATATAAATACAACTATGAAGACCATATTATCAACCTGTTCCATACGTTGAAGCCGAACGGCAAGTATCATATTTCCAATCTTTACCAATGGGATTCCCACACTCTCCTAGCCACCAACCGATGGGCAAAAGCTTTATTTATTGATATCGCTACGGGCAACACCCGTCCTGTTCCCTTCAACAGTGAACAGATTATCTCATTGTTGATTGATAAAAAAGGAAATGTATGGGTAGCTCATTACAATCAGGGAGTAAGCTGTTATGGCCGTAATGGAAAACAATTACAGACCTATCATACACAAAACTCTCCTCTCAAAACCAATGTAGTGCTATCATTAGAAGAGCATAATGGACAAATATGGATGGGTACAGACGGCGGAGGAATCCATATTCTCAATCCGCAGACTGGCAAGATATCGACATTGAGGTATATTCCGGGAGATCGTTACTCCTTGCCTGCCAACTCTATTCTTTGTCTATATAACGACAAAAGCAACAATATGTGGGCGGGAAGTGTACGCAACGGATTAATCAATATTAAAGAGGTAGGAATGAAAACTTATCAAGACGTGCTGCCGGGACAGAATTACGGGCTGAGCGAGAAAACAATCCTGTCCATTTATCAAGACAATGACAACCAAATATGGATCGGAACAGACGGAGGCGGTATCAACCTCTTCGACCCGGCCACCGGAAAGTTTCATCACATACTTTCTACCTGGGAAGAAAAGGTAGCTTCCATCACCGGCATGGACAAAAACCATCTACTGGTTTCGCTATTCAGCCAAGGCTTGTTTGTCTTTCATAAAGAAACCCACCGATATCAGCCACTTGTCATTATCAACGACAGCATTAATGATATTTTATGCCATCGGGGAAAAACAGTCAATGTATATCAAAATACTCCTGAAACCATTTTGATGTTATCCGAAACACCTTATAAATACCATATTGGTAAAAAGCAATTCATTCCCATCACCAAAGGAAAAGGTATCACTGATATTGTCGGTACGTTGTTACCCATAAACAGCACAGGAGAGGATTGCTATCTGCACGATTTGGAACATATCTATAAAATCAACTCCAGCCTCAACGAACTGGAGCTTATATTTACCTGTCAAACAGACACCGTGTTCAATTCTGTCTCACTAGACGAGAACGGATTGCTATGGATAGGCAGTAACTATGGTTTAAGTTATTATAATCCGGTTACCAAGCAATACACCCTTGTCCCCAATACCCTGATTAATGAAATAAGCTCACTCATTTGTGACCGGCAAGGGCGTGTATGGATAGGAACGGAAGAAAAATTATTCGCATATCTGATTAAAGAAAAGAAATTCATCTTATTCGGTGAACCGGACGGAGTGGTACAAAACGAATATCTGGAGAAACCCCGGTTACTCTCTTCCTCCGGAGATATCTATATGGGAGGTGTAAACGGCTTACTACATATCAACCGGCACTTACCTGACGAACCGGCACTTCTCCCCACTCTTCAACTGGCCGACATCCTAGTGGGCGGAGAACGTGTCTACGACCGGATATCAAATGACCACCAACTCAGTGTCAATGAAAAAAGCAAACCGATCATCATCAAAATCATCACCCGTAATAAGGATATTTTCCGCAAACCCATGTATAGATACACCATTACAGGACTGAACGGACAAAACATCTATTCTTATTTACCGGAAATAAACTTAAGCAGCCTGCCAACAGGCAGTTATCACATAAAAGCCGCCTGCAGTACCCGCAACGGTGACTGGACAGCAGACTATGATATTCTTACCCTGATAGTACTGCCTCCTTGGTATAAATCTGGCTGGTTCATCCTAAGTTGCACCCTTTTTATCTTCGTTAGCGTTATCCTCATTTTCATCCTGTTATTGCGTAACAAAGAAACCAAGTTAAAGTGGGCAATGAAAGAACATGAGCAGCAGGTATACGAAGAAAAAGTACGCTTTCTTATCAATATCAGCCATGAGCTCCGGACTCCACTGACCTTGATACATGCACCCTTGAAACAACTAATGGATAAACTTACCGCCGACAACGAAAATTATCCGTTGATCCAAAGCATCTGTAAACAATCTGAACGGATGAAGAACATTCTGAATACTGTTCTGAATGTTCGCAAGATGGAAGTAGGACAAAGCACACTCCATGTCCAGAGCATACAATTGGATGAATGGGCAGAGCAACTGATTTCCGATTTTAAACCAGAAGCCTCCGTCAGGGGCATCACGCTCGTCTATCAACCTGAACCGGAGATTCAGACCTTGTGCTTCGACAAAGAAAAATGTACCACTATCCTGACCAATCTATTAATTAACGCATTGAAATATACTCCCGATGAGAGTACAATCAGTATTTCAACCCGTTTGTCGGAAGACAAGACAAGAGTACGCATATCCATTTCCGACCAAGGTCCGGGACTGAAAGATGTGGATACCAACAATCTCTTTGTCCGCTTTTACCAAGGCAACAACAGTCGTCCCGGCACAGGAATCGGATTGTCCTATTCTAAAATACTGGTCGAACAACACGGAGGCAACATTGGAGCCTACGACAACAAGAATTTCGGAAGCCCGGGAGCCACTTTCTGGTTCGAACTTCCATTAAATACCGAACCGGGAAATATCACGCTGCACCCACAAGAATATCTGAATACACTTCTGGCACCCACGCAAGAAACAGAAAGTATTCCCAAACAACAGGAAGAAAATAAAACAGCCCCAAACCATACCTTATTAGTAGTAGATGACAACAAAGACCTGACCGATTATCTGGCAACAGCCCTGAAAGACCGGTTTAAAACAATATGGGTAGCCGCCGATGGAGAGGAAGCATTGCGTCTTTGCCGGAAAAAACGTCCTCATATAGTTGTAAGCGATATCCAAATGCCCCGTATGAACGGCTATGAGCTATGTAAACAAATAAAAGAAGATTTGGAAATAAGCCATATCCCGGTTATACTGCTCACTGCACGTAATGACGAAGAAAGCCAACTATATGGTTATAAAAACGGAGCAGACGCCTACGTCACAAAACCTTTTGAAGTAAGTATGCTATATGCGATTATCTGTAGCCAACTGCATAACCGGGAACGGATGCGTACCCGTTATACAGACATCGGCCCTCTGCCGCCACCCGAGGAAGGCACCTTCAGTTCTGCCGATGAAGAATTTTTAAATCGCCTGAACCAGATAATCACAGAACATCTGGATAACGAACAGTTGGGTATTCCATTCATTTGCGACAAAATAGGAATCAGCAGAGCTTCTTTATACAATAAGCTAAAAGCATTGACAGATATGGGAGCCAATGACTATATAACCCAAATACGTATGGAGAGAGCTATCTGGCTTATTCTCCATACAGAACTCAGCGTCAATGACATAGCAGATAAGACAGGATTCTCAACCGCCAGATATTTCAGTACTGTATTCAAACAGCATACAGGTTGCTCCCCTACTCAATACAGGGAGAAACCGCCTGTCAGCACTCAATAACCCCATAAAACCCTGTTTTCATTCCATATTGTGTTAATTTCCGACCATTTATAATAATAAATGATATATAATATGGAATAAAAGCAGAAATATAGTGCATAATCCAAATGAAAGAGCTTACTTTGTCCAACAAACAATTAGAGATTTATTCTAGTTTTATTCTCATCATGTATCTTCTCAGTTACCCACATTGAGTATATTCATTCCTGATTTAGAGCTTCTTGAAATTTCGTTGTTAGATTATTAATTTTTTATATTGACAGTTATGAATATTTATGGAGCAGGATTTCAGCAAGCAGACTGGGAATCAGCGATGCACTTGTCGACAGGCATCAGCGGCATGGGAGCAACCTCCACACTTTTCTGTCCCTCGGATGGAAGCTGCATGTTGTCCTTGAGCGCATTGATTTCCTTTACATAAAGCATCCCCAGTTTGTGCCTGACAACCCGAGTTACCTCTTCCCCTATTCTACGATATAAGGACAGGTCCACACCGTCCGGCTCTATCACCTCTGTTTCAAGCACGGGAAGCTCTTCAATCATTTTACGGTTCCAGTGCTTCCGTTTCTTTTTTTCAGATGATTCCTTTCTATCTTTTCCACTGCCTCGTCATGCCTTTCTTCTTGCCTGACGTTACAGTCCAGAAAATTCATTCGTAAAGAGATCCGGCATGCCGGGGACTATAGACTGGGAGATTTTCAGCTTTACGCTCAAAGAACAGGTGGTTCAGCCATGTAACCCGGGCCGTCAACTCCTTGATACATTCCTTCAGATTCTTGATCTGTTCCGATTGGTCTTTATTGATGGCAGACAATGAAGCAACAGAGGCATTCAACCCTTCTATCGTCTTGAGTAATATATCCTTTTCGTCCATTTCCTGTCTTTTTTACCAATGTAAAACACTAATTGTTTATAGATTACACAACAATCTCAGCATTTTTATTCAATAAAACAGATTATACATGGTACTCCTTGCATTTCGCCGGAGTCTCTGTTCCAGGTTTTCCTGAATGCCTTCGGCCACGCCATTCCATGGGATAACTGTTTGACTCAGGGGCGTATTCCGACAATTTGAAGCGCCATGCCTCCAGCCGTTTGATGTACATAACCATGCCGCCATCTTCCGCATGAAGCAGCTTCATGAGTTTACGGCCAAACCCGATGAAAATAACACATCGCCGTTCTTCACTTCGCTCTTCATCCTCTCATGTCTAAGTCCGCACAGCGAACTGATACCCTTGCGCATATCCGTCCTGCCGGGACACAAAAAGTAGCACATCGTGTCGTTCAGACTAAACATGGCAGCCTTGGAGACTTTGGGGCGAAAGTTCCATCAACTATTTCTCTGATCCACTTCCAAAATGGGCACGGAGTCCGTTGGGAAATAGCAAAAATACACCCTGTGACACTTGTTTTCCCAAGGTCAATTCCGTAGTAGTTTGTCTGAAACTGATTGGAGTCAACCCTTGTTTGAGACTGTCTTTATCTACAGAACATTTTTGTGCCAGTAGTGATATGTTGAATGACTTACACCTATCTGTTGTAGGTACGACTTCAATAGCAGGCCACTTTGTTGCACCTGCAATTCTAATTCTTCAAATTCTGATCTGTTCATTATAATTGGGGCTGGCTGTTATTGCGAGCACAAAATTACAACCACCCCCTAGAGTGTACAATGTGTATTTGTTCAAATGCTTACATATATTCCGTCTCATTTCCATTTCGGTTTTCATCCACCGTAGGAACAGAATGCTTCCGCCCGTATACACAAAGTAATCCCTTATATTCAATCTGATTATCTTAAAAGAATCACTTTTTTCTATGAGCATTTGAATATTCGGATGGTAATATTCCGAATGTTTCTTTAAAGCATTTAGTAAAATAACGTGGAGTATTGAAGCCTACCATGTCTGTAATTTCCACAATTGAGAGCTGATAATTCTGTAACAATTGTGCTGCCCTTTTTAATCGAATGCTACGAATGAATTCTGTGGGAGTTTGTCCCGTGATTGACTGTAATTTCCGATATAAACTCATTCGTGTCATTCCTATATCAGCAGCTAATTTTTCGACAGAATATTCAGGATTTTCCATATTCTCTTCTACACAATGCAATGCTTTCTGAACTAATTTTTCATCCAAGGAAGTGATGGTAATGCTGCTGGGTGATACTTCTATACTTCTATGAAATGTTGCTTTTCTATTCTCTTGTTGTTCTATTAATTTCCGTATACGAGTTAATAGTATATCAAAATTAAAAGGTTTTGATAGATAAGAATCAGCTCCTGCTTCATAACCAGTCATTTTATCTTCATCAGATATGCGGGCTGTGAGTAATATAATAGGAATATGGGATGTTTGAATATTATTTTTCAGCCGTTTGCATAACTCTATTCCGTTCATAATAGGCATCATCACATCGCTTATTATTAAGTTAGGATCTCTTTCAATGGCTATTTTTTCACCTTCTAATCCTTCTTTTGCTTCTATTACTTGATACCATTTATTTAATTCCTCTTTTAGGAAATTTCTAAATTCTGTATTATCTTCTACCAATAAAATAATAGGCTTGTTTGGTGAAATGGAGGATGAGTCATTTTCATTGTTTTCCTGTACATCTTCTTTTGCTGCCATTTTTTCTTGTGGATGCAGATTGGTAGGGAGACATATTGTAAATGTAGTGCCTCTATTGGCAATGCTGGTAACTTCTATTTTTCCATGAAGTAGGTTTATATACTCTTTGGCAAGATGCAGACCGATTCCGCTACCGGTGTTTTCACACTGTTTAGATGATATTTGATAAAATCGGTCGAATATATGAGGGAGATTTTCTTCTGAAATACCAATTCCTGTATCGGATATTTTGATAAATAAGAAGTTTTCTTCTCCTTCACTTAACTGTATACTGATTTCGCCGTATTCAGGGGTGAATTTATAGGCATTAGATAAAAGATTATTCATAACCTTATATATTTTATCTTGGTCAAAATACATATATATGGGGTATTTCGGAAGATCTATTTTGAAACTTATGCTTTTTTCTGTCATGATTGGTTGAAAGCTTGTACAGCACTGGTAAATGAAATCTGAAATTTCACCATACCCTAAATTAATTTTTTCTCCTTTTACTTCTAATTTTCTGAAATCTAATAATTGGTTTACTAAAGCCAATAATTTTTGCGCATTATTATAGATAGACATCAATTTACCCTTAAGATTCTCATTTTCACTCTCATTTATAATAACACTTAAAGGTGTGATGATTAAGGTGAGAGGGGTGCGAAACTCATGACTGATATTCGTGAAAAAACGAAATTTCATTTGATCTAGTTCTTCTTTTTGTTTTTGTTGTTCCAATTGGCGTGTTTTTAGTAATTTGAGTTTGTTTTTTTTGTTTATATGATAAATTACATACGTAGAGATGCTTATTATTATCAAAACATAACAAAGACGGGCTGCTATGGTATTCCAATAAGGTTCTTTTATGATAAAAGTCAATTTTGAATTTTGTTTCCCCCAGAAATGATCGCTATTTGCTGTATAAACTTGAAAAACATATTTTCCCGGACCTAAACCACTGTAGGTAACCTTTCCTATTCCATCTGAAGATTTAACTTCCTGCCATTGAGTATCTATGCCTTCCAGTTTATATTTATAATAGGTTTTAGAGGGATTTACGTAATTAAGTCCTGCAAATTCTAGTGTAATGTAGTTCTCATCATGTTGGAGTTCTATACTGGGGGTATTATTCAGATTATGGTTCAATAGTTGGCGTCCATTGTATGTTGTACTAGGTGTAATGTTGGCATAGAATATTTTTAAGGAGGTAAAAAACGGGTAATTGTCGCAATAGTTATATATTATATTTTCGGGCAGAAAGGTGCTGAAGCCATTGATTCCCCCAAAGTATAGAGTTCCATCCCATGCTTTAAATCCACTTGAAGGATAATATTCCCCTTTCATCAGTCCATCATTTGAATTAAAAGAATTTATAGAATAGTGGTACTCCCCTTTTTCTTTCTTCACCACTATTTTATTCAGACCATTGGTCGTTGAAAGCCAAATATCGTGATTTTGATCTTCAAAAATACACATGATAATGTTATTGGATATTCCATAAGAGTGCGCTTTCATTTTTCTAAGCGTGTTATTTTCAACTTCCAGAATGTTTAGTCCATTATGTGTACCAAACCATGTCATTCCCCGACTATCACAATAAATACAATTATATTTGTTGTTAGTATGATGAAACCGTTCATCATGTGGGGCATCTATTTCGGGCACCCATACTTTTTCTTTATCAGGATAGTAATAATAAAGACCATTGTCATCTCCAACGATTAACCGTCCCTCTTTATCTTCTGTGACAACGGAGGGACTCGTAAATTTCTTGATTTTGATATGTTTATCACTTACGAACTCCATGTTATGGTTTATAGGATTGAATGAACACAAACCTCCGTATATACCAATCCAAATATTTCCTTTACTATCCTCAAACAAACATCTTATCAGTCTTGTCGATGTACTTTTCTGATGTTTAATTTTTAAGTTGCATTTGAACAATCTTCCATTCTCAATACAATATAAGCCATGATGAAAAGTACCAATCCATATTCTTCCCTTGCTATCTCTCAACATTTTACGGCATATTTTATCTGCCAATTCGGTAAAGAGAAGATTTATTTCTGATGTTTTTGGATTATAGCAATACAGTCCGGAATTTGTACCTAATAAAATATTCCCATTATCATATTCTACCATACTTCTAACGTTTTGATCTTCCCACTTCCCTTTAACATTTGTGTTATTGATTAATGAAAACTTTCCGAGGCTGGGATGATAATAACAAATTCCTTGGTTTAATAGTCCTAACCACACGCTATTGTTTTGAGGATTTATAATGATATCAAGTATGTCATTATCTATGTAGCCTTCTCCCACTAACGGAAGATAGTGGATATGCTCGACTTCATAACTAAATTTATCTATGATATATAATCCTGATTTAGAAGATCCGATCCAAGCATTACCTTCATTATCTATGGCTAAACTTGTGAGTAGATCCGTTTGTTTTATATTCAATCCTTTAATTTCGTGCCATTGTTGTTTTCTTATGTTATAGCAGGCGACCCCGTCTTGCCATTTTAACCAAAAATCTCCATTCGGAAGAACCTTTAGCATAACGCGTTCACCCGATCTGAACTGATTAGCAAATTGCTCTTCTTGGCGGATAAATTTATTTGTCTGGCTATTCCAACAGCGTACGATTCCTGATTTGTGTACTATCCAGCAAGAATCTCCTCGACCGTCTATATCACATATTTCTCCGTATTTTTCGATAAAAATGCCATTATTATCTACATATTGTAAATTCTTCCTATTGTTATCAATACAACATATTTTTCCTTTGTTTAATATGAACCAATAACGTTTTTCAGAGTCAATAAATAAATCTTGTAATTCCTCGGTTATGCCCATCTTTTGTAAAAGAGAATCTATATTATTGATGAAACGCTCTTGGGTTAAATCAAAAATGCGAAGATAATTTCGTTCTTTCATCCAGATATAATTATGAGAATCAACATATTCTTGGTGAATATTGTCATAGTTCCAGTCATACTTGGCTTGATGTATGTGATAAGAATGAGAGGAAAAACTACCACCATTATCAAAAGCAAGTAAGGCAGCAGTTCTTATTCCTATTCTTCCATCCGGAGATAAAAAAAGTCCTTTTATCTGATTGTCAGGAAGGCCGTGCTGGATATTGATATTGCGAAATATATAATTAGTTTGGCCTGATGCCGACAATATGAATGAAATTGCAATCCATAAAATCACCATTGTTTTCTCCGTATTACTCATAAATATCTTATTAAAATGATTCTTTCAATATTAAGCAAAGATAAGACTTTTGTATATAAATGTCTAAAAACTCTCCTATCTGTCACAGACGGGAGAGTATACCTTAAAAACCTATTGAAAACATCCTTATATAATCTAATTTAAAAGAATGATCAATGTGGTTCGGTTTTCATCCTAATTTAGCCAATAGGAAAATGAGGATCTGATTCGTTATCTGGATTTTGTTCCAAAGCAGGATTTGAATTCATATCAGCTGTTGGTATTTTCCATAAGAATGTCTTCTTGGGAATGAATTGGATGGATTGTCCTTTGTATTGATACAACCCATCTGTTATCCCATTTTTTAAATGGTTATAAACCTTTTCGCCGATTCGATCTGTGCGTAGTGCATCGTAGTATAAGAGACCTTCTCCTATAAATTCCCATCCCCGTTCCTGGTAGATTAAATCAGAAAATTCATTGGCATTAGCCGGAATCAGAGAATTCAGACCGGCTCTTCCTCTTACTTCATTGAATTTGGAAACAGCTTCTGCTGTAGGACCCCTTTGGAGATTGACAGCTTCTGCATAATCTAATAACACATCTGCGTATCGAATCATATAGAGATTTGCTTTAGAGCAGTCATTTAAGTAAGCCGATTCTGTACGATCATACAATTTCACGTTTCCGGGACTGGCACTGGTCCATCCTTTTATACCTGGATAGAAGCCTTTATCTGCTACATCAAATTGGACAATGTTGCCTGATACATCTTCAAATTCGGTGAGCATACAATTGCGTCGCACATCATTCGGATGGTATGAAAGATAGGCTTCTATGGAAGGACCGACACGCAAATAATGTGTACTACCTAAAGAAGGAATCCTGCCATTGTAGCATCCGGTGTATTGTGTTACAATATTTCCCTGAGTTTCTCCGAATTGTAATTCAAAAATAGACTCTTGACCATTCTTATTTGCCGTATTAAACCAGAACCATAAATCTTCATAATTCGGTTCCAAATGATATTCTCCCGAATTAATAACTGCTTCTAACTGTTTTTCAGCTAAAGAGAAAAATTCTTTATTATTTTCCATGCATCCTCTTGTCAGATAAACATCGCCTAATAATGCTTGAGCAGCACCTTTCGATATTTTCCATATTTCATCTTTTCCATATTGAGATTTCAATGGAAGTTTTTCAATAGCATAGATCAGATCTTCTATGATTTGAGTATAGTTTTCTTCTATCGTCTTTCGAGGTATTTTCAATCCATCCAACCCGTTGGTATAATTTTCGGGTATGGGTAAGGCACCGTAAAGACGAACTAAAATATAATTAGCGTATGCGCGAAGGAATCGTACTTCTCCATATTTTTGTTCTTTTTCTTCTTGATTCATATCTATACCTTCACCACGTGCAAGGACAATGTTAGCACAATTGATTACGTTGAAACCTTTGCTCCAGCATCCCGGCCCATAGCTTATGTCTGGATTATTAATATCTATCCAAAAATTGGTTTTGGGATATTCCCATTTGGTATTAGTGGGTGATCCAAATTCTGTGGCTACTTCCAAGCATCCATAATATCTGTCGCCCAACATGTCTCGCAATCCGCGATATGTACTTCTCACTCCCATTTCAAGTTCTTTACTGTCTTTGTAGAAATTGTTAGGAGATAATGATGTGTAAGGAACTTCATCTAAATCAAAACAACTGTATAGTACAGGTATTGTTAGAAACATGATGATATAATGTTTCATATTGTTCCAAGGTTTGTTCGCATTTTTCATATTGCTGAATTTTATTGTTAGAATTTAGCGTTGATACCTAAGGTTATAATTTTAGCCCATGGGTGACTAACATCTCCATTTATAGGATTATAACCGGAATGGTTGGCAAAGCTTATATAGTTTTGTGCATTAACATATACTTGCATGGACTGTATATGGCGAGTCTTAAATTCATAACTTAATTGTATGTTTTTAATTAAGAAATAACTCCAATTGGCATTAGTACGGTCGGATAAGTAGGCATTTTTTGCACCTATGCGTGGGCGGGTACCATTTGGATTTGATTCACTCCACATTTCTTTGTAAGCATCTTTAGAGGGAATCAAATATTTTGAATTGCCTACGTTATTATCGGCCCACAGTACAAAATTAGAAACATTGGAATAACCGTAAGCTCCTGCACCTGTTGTAAAAACACCTGCATCTCCGCCTGTTCCTGAAGCATAGTCACAAGCCCCTTGCCCATATATATCCAATCCGAAACCTTTATATTTCATATTAATGGAAATTCCATAGAAGAATTTAGGTTCTGTAGATCCATAACAAATATAGTCTTGAGTATTGATAGTACCGTCCATATTTAAATCTGCATACATTTCAGAACCTAATTGAGATTGTTCGCTTTTAATTCGGCTGGTATATTCGTTTAATTGTTCTTGAGTGCGGATGATGCCAAGCGATTTTCTTCCCCAAACTCCATTCACCGGTTGTCCTACAACGAGATTGTGTGTCAACCCCGACTCTGCATTGGTGCTTCCATCAATCCTTGTCACATCCCCATAAAGTTCTGTGATTTCATTGTTATTGTGTGAACCGTTCAAAGAGATGTCCAATTTGAAATTACGGTCAATGACACGTCCGCCAATTGTGAATTCATAACCGTTATTCTTGACTTCACCTACATTACTCAAAATACTGGAAAAACCGGATGTAGTTGGAATAGGTACATTGTAAAGCATATCAGTAGTACGACGAGTATAATAATCAAAGGTAATATTCAGCCGATCCCATAAAGATAAATCAAAGCCTAGATCTATTTGGTGAGTACGTTCCCATTTCAAATCAGAATTTCCGATGCCTTCTTTGAAGCCCATCAAAATGTTATTATCATAAATATAGTTGTTCTTCGATAATAGAGCTAGGGATTGGTAATTTCCGATTTCCTGGTTACCTGTAACACCGTAACTGGCACGAAGTTTAAAATTAGTTATCATTCTTATTTTTTGCATGAACGGTTCTTGTTCCACTCTCCATGCTATACCCGCAGATGGGAAGAATCCATATTTATTGTTTTCACCAAAACGGGAGGAGCCGTCATAACGTCCGGTGGCTGTAAGCAAATACTTGTCTTTATAAGCATAGGTGAAACGTGCCGTCAAGGAGATTAGTTTATTGCTGTATTTAGTAGACTCATAGTTCAGTGAATTTCTGTCTCCTAATGTCATATCCCATGCTCCGGTAGCATCATTCTCAAACCCTGTAGCCGACATAGACATATCTTCATAGGTATATTCTTGCCATGAATAAACTCCTGTAGCAGAAAACCGGTGATTTCCCCATGTATTATTATAAGTGAGCATATTTTCTGTTAGTTTGGTGATGTTTCTGTGGTAAGCATTGTTTCCGGCTCCTGTACCATTAGTAGCGATATTGGTAGCTGTTTGAGAAGAGGTATATGAGTATTTTCTAATATTGTTAATATCAGCTCCCCACGTTGTCTTGAATTTTAGGTTTTTCAGGAGTTGGAACTCAGCATAAATATCACCCAATGCACGAAAACTGGAGTTGGTAGCTGTAGTGCCATTTATATCTGCAATAGGGTTGAAATTTCCTTCAATATAGGAACTATGTATAGGGTCCAGAGAAGATACATAATAGGAGCCATCTTCATTGTAAACAGGCATAGTAGGCCATCCTCTTTGAAAAAGGCCTGTCATGACATCGTTATTTCCATCTTTTTCTGAATAAGCCATTTGGATATGACTGCCTATAGTTAGCCAATCAGTAAAGTTATGATTTAGGTTACTATGCAACGTCAGTTTGTCATATCCTACGTTCTTTACTAGCCCGTCTTGAGAATAATACCCTAATGACATCATATAATTCGTATTTTCTGATCCTCCGTCCAATGATACTGTATAGTTTTGTACAATAGCACTTTTTTCTATAGCCTCCCGTTGCCAATCCGTATTTGCAGTAGGAGTATAATGTTTAAAAGGAGCTTGTCCTCCTCTATTCTCATAGGCCTCATTAATATACGGAATAAATTGGTTCGTTTCTAATAAATCTACCAGCCGTGCTGCGCTCTGTATTCCAAAAGAAGCGTTGACAGATAGATTCTTGCGACCTGTAGACCCGGATTTAGTTGTAATTAAAACGACTCCATTTGCCCCCCTAGATCCATAGATGGCAGTAGAAGAAGCATCCTTTAAAATTTCCATGGAAGCAATATCAGCAGGATTAATATCATTCAAACTGCCGTTCATAAGTGGGAATCCATCAACTACATATAATGGATCATTTCCTGATTGTATGGAGCCTGCTCCACGAATTCGTAATATGGGTGATTCTCCTGGAGCATTGTTAGTAAATACTGCTACTCCAGGTGCACGTCCTTGCAATGATTCTAGTGGATTATTTGAGGTGACAGCCGTTATTTCTGCTGCTTTAACCGAAGTGACAGAACCTGTTAGATCACTCTTTTTTTGAGTTCCATAACCTACTACAACTACTTCATCCAAAGCCTTGGTATCTTCGGCTAGTACAATCTTAAGAGTCGGTTTTATTGTTACTTCTTTAGTGACGTAACCGATATAGGAAATTACAAGAGAACCTTTCTTTTCTGTGTTGAGTTGAAAATTTCCTTCAAAATCAGTAATAGTACCGTTAGAGGTACCTTTGACCACGACACTTGCACCAATAATAGGTTCTCCTTGTGTGTCGACAACATTCCCTGTGATTTTTAGCTGAGACTGTGCCCAAGTGGTATGTGTGGTTCCTATGGAAAAAAATAATAGAAACATCACTTTAATCAACCACTCCCATGAGAGCCAATCTAATTGATTCTTTTTCATACGTATAAATTTAAAATTAATAAAAAGAGATTTTAAGTGTTTTTGCCTTCGGTGTCCCTTAAATGAAACATTCCTATGTTAGATACGGAAGCTCCTTTCTTTTCACGTAGCGAGAATATTGTTTTTTCTGTTTAATGCTTCTCAAAGCGTATCTATGACGTTTATTAGGAGGTTATGTACTATTTTTATAGTGAGAATTTTATATAATGAATTACTTCCCGTCTTTTTAACATGCCCAAAAATAGGTTATAAAGTGACGCATATCCTTGCGGGCTAGAAAAAGATGACATTCTGCCGTACGATATGAAATATGTAGTCTTTCGGCTATTTCACTTACAGATAGCCCATCGTAAAGGCTTAAGTGGTAGGTCGTTCTACGTTTATCCGGAAGGTGTTTCATTCTGGAGTTAATCAATGCTGCCAATTCGTTTGCTAAAATGGTTTGTTCCGTATTCTCTATACCTGATTTTATCGTTTCATATATCTTCGATGTGTAATTTTCGATTTTATAATATAATCGTATATTGTCTGTAATTAGGTTTCGCGCGATCGTCAGTAGAAACGGTTTTATCGTTTCAGGATTGATAAATTGCTTATAGTCCAATAAGCGAATAAATACTTCTTGGGTTAAATCTTCAGCTTCGTATTTATGTGGAATTCGATAGCTGATGTAGTTTTTTATAAAACTGCCATACTCTGTGTAGCATTTTGTAATAAATGCATGAAGGATTATTGTTTCTTTGTTCATAGTACTAAATAGTTTATGATTATATCTTTCTTGTTTTGCAAAGCTATTTAAGGATGAATAAAGAAGAGCGAAGAGAAGTAACAGATATATGTTCCGAATGTAACAAATAACCTCATGAAAGGCTTAAAAGCTATATCAGACAGCTATTTGTTACATTTGGGACAGAGTTATCATATTTTGTTATTAGGTATTTCGGATAAGGAATAAGTCACTCTATTATGCAATTCTTGGGAATTGATTTGCAATTTTATCCGATATACTTTGCCCCACATATTTTTTATGGAAGCATCATTGTGTTCTACCTCCTCTATCATAGCAGACAGTTGATTGGGATTGAATTTGAGTGAGTAGTTTTTATTATTTAATCTCAATGATAAGATTCCGTCTTCTTTCTTTTCTACCAAGGCCGCTGTCATTAATATTATAGATGAAGGAGCTTTGTATTCTTTTAGTATATAGGTTTCTGAGAAATATAAAATATTTCTTTGTCGATATAAACTCAATTTTCTTGTCCATGATATGACGGCGGCCTCGACAGGATATGCTCCGGCTAGGTCAAGTGTAAAAGTTCCTTTATTCTTTGTGCCTTGGGCGCTAACGGATGTAGCAGCATATTTTATTCCCTCTTTTTGGATGAATCCGTTTATAATAGGAGTATTATGATAATCGGAACTCACGGCCCAGAAAGTATAACGGTCTTTGGAAAAGTACTTTGCATTATAAGCCAAAGCTCCCACATCAATTATTAGCGGTTCTCCGTCTGCATACACTATATAATTTCCTACATCATTATGGTTGTGGCTTTCGTCATTATGCCCTCCTTTAATTGCATAAGATAATCCTTTGTCACTTTGAGGAGAAGAGCGGGTTATGAAAACTTGTAAATCAGGGAAAAAACAGTCGCGGGTGAAAGGCTCGATTGCTGGGTGTTCTATAATTTCATTGGTAGATAATAGAGTATATAAGAATCCGTTTATTGAAGCCCCTTTTCCATTGCTGATCATCTCCTTCTTGGCTATAGATTCTTTTGCTTTGAGTGCACCGAAACCCATCATTGTATTATTGCCAATGAATTTGCCATATTCGTATACCATTCCCGGATTTAGATTTGTACGGGGTGAAGCATCTGCAAAATTGACAAATCGGTTATTACGTCCCATGTAGACTTTACAGATGAATTCTCCCATCCTATGAAACTTTTCTTCATTTCTTAAATCAATTTTCCCATCTGTCGCTTTATATAATAAGTAATTGCAGTTAAAAAAGCAACCGCATGAACTAGCCCAATAACCGGGACCTTCATCACATCCGCCATCATTTCTATAATGAGAATAATAGTAGTCCATTGCTTTCAGTGCTAATGAAATATCTTCTGCTCTTTTCGATATATCTTTTTCGGCTATTAAAGCCACTGTAATCCAATGTGAAGTAATCCATGGATTCCAATTGTTATCTTCGGTCATCCATTTGAATGTCCTTGTCCGGCAAGGTTCCAGTATTCTTCTTTTTAATTCATGCGTTATGCGTTGGTTTAATAGGGGAGATATAGAATCAAATACATGTCGGAATACATCTTGAATCAAGGCTAAATCTCCTGCTGTTTGGGCGGCAAATAATGCAACGGTCTGATCTTCCGGTTGGGGAAGGCAAGTGCCATAATGTGCAGGTAGTCCCCACCAAGTTTCTTCGCAAGTAGATAATATGCCATTGATTAGAGGAAGGATAAAACGTCCTTTTCCTTCCAATAATTCTCCCATGGCAAGCGTAGTGAGTTGGCTACGCTTTTTAAAGTATACATTTTGATATCTGTTCCGGTCTCCGGTCTGCTTATATTCCATAAATAGACTGGCTGGTAAACTTTCCCAATTATCATGTATTCTCATTTCTGCCTGGTTTATGTAAACCAGGCGTATGCTGTCTGGAATCTTAAACCATATATCATCCCCATAAGTAGGATAAGGATGAAACTCTTTTACTAATATCTTTTCCAGTTTCTCAATAGAATATTCTTTTAGCGAAGAACTTTGCAGGGCCGTCGCAAATAAGAATAAAAAGCAAATTAAAATGTTTCTCTTCATTTTTTTGTAAATTGGTTATTTCATTTACAACTAATACGTGATTTCCTTTCTTTTCACGTATTATTCTCAGGCAAATAATGAAGGAAAATTAGTAGAAAGTTTAATAGCTTACTATCTGTTGTAGTGGTTTGCATGGTTTTATTTTTGATGAAAGTAAAATATTGGAGGACTTTATTGTCCATTTCCCAATAATAAAGTACTTTTATCCATAACCTAAAAAATCATACTTTAATAGACACACTATTACCTTTTGCATAACTATGCTTTACCTCTTTTTTCACCTTAACCAATTTCCTGGGAACAATGCCTGTGTTTTTGACTATGACTAAAGGGATGGGAGATGACGAACGATGCCATATCGTGAAACGGGCAACATCTCTTTCATCACTCTTTTGGCTTTTACTTTCTCAGGTCAATTCTTATTTAAATTTTTCAGTATATCTACCAATAATTTCCGAATTGCTGCCAGTTTCATTATTCTAAAGATTGGTTATGATATGTTGCAGGCACGTTTTACCAATACGAAACTGAAAAACAAAGAAATCAAAACATACGCCAATGACATTCCATCACTCCGCTTTCCATTCCCATGCTTTGCGGACCGGGTTCCATTGCCAATGGAATTATGTTGATGAACGATACCAATACATGGACTATAAAAGGGATATTGATAGGAATGATTGCATTGATTTATTTTATCACTTATCTTATATTGAGAAATTCCACCCGTTTAGTCTCCATTTTAGGCAAGACGGTAAATAATGTGATGATGCGCTTGATGGGGCTTATCTTGATGGTGATAGCTGTGAAGTGTTTTGTCAGCGAACTCAAACCGATTTTGATTGATATTATTCAATCGAATAGAATGTGAGATGTAGCTTTAAAATAATATTCTTTGGACAATAGCCCACATAAATACTATATCCGGGTATTATCCAATATGTATTGTCATCAGTCAAACTCTACCAGTATGCGGAATAATTTGCTGGGAGCAGCAGCCCATTCCTCCATGGTTTACAATGCCGTTTCGGGAGTGGCGACCTTGCTGATAAACTCATCTTTCGGGCAAGTACCTTGTTTCATATAGCAGATTACTGCTCTGAAGTCGGCAGGCAAGGCATTGCATGAACCGCGGATATCTAATTCCTTTTGTAGAAAGTACTTGATTTGTATGGTTTGCCGGAATAATTTTATTCCATGACAAGACGATGTACTCGCACATGCTGCATACGAAAAAGCGGTCGGGATATTTTCGTGCCACCTCAGCCAAGTACCCGTTCTGAATACCATCGATAAACTCTTGTGTAACAACAGCTGCCGAAACTTGTGCATAATCCATATTTGACAGAAAACTTCCGCTCTGTTTCGTCCGTCGATCATAAAGACGGAACCATCTGCCGTTCTTCTCCCATAAAGAGGGAACGCCCGTTGAATAATGTACGAATAGGCATGCCATCCACTTCCGTATCCTGCCGGAACCAAAGATGGAAGTGGGCATCTATAATCTTGAAGTCCATACTCTTTGCCTCCCCTGTTTAAGAATTAGCCCAGCTTACACACATCTGGTCACCGATGATTTCCTGTACCTCTTTTACCAGATCCCAGTCAATGGGCTTTTCGGCATAAGCTATATTTTTCAATACGTTTGCCGGATTGGCTGAGCTGAACAGGGTAGTAGCAATACGTGGATTGCGGACAGCATACTAAATAGCCAGCTTTTCTATCGGATAATTCTTGGATGAACAGTGTTGCACTGACTTTTGACAAGCCTCGACCAATGCTTTGGGAGCTGGATACCAAGCCAGGGCACCCCCACTGTGAAAGAAGCCCCATTGAAAGCAGAGACGCATTGATAATACCGATATTTCTTGATTCGAAATAATCCAAGTAATCACTCAACTTCTCATCGTTCAGGCAGTAGTGGCAGAAATTCAATACACTTTCTATAATTCCCGGTTCAGAGTGGTCGATAACCTATTTTAGGTTTTCCAGCTGTAAGTCGATGATGTCTACATGTTTCACTACTCCTTCTTTCTTCAGTTCGACGAGTGCCGGCAGTGTTTCATTCACCACCTAATTCATATCCAAAAATTCCACATCGTGCACATTTATCAAGTCTATATAGTCTATGTGCAGTCTTTCCATGCTTTCATACATGCTTTCTGTGGCACGCTTGCCGGAGTAATTCCAAGTGTTCACTCCATCTTTGCCGTAGCGTCCTACTTTGATAGAGAGATAATATTTGTCACGAGGCATCTCTTTCAATGCTTTTCCCAATACGGTTTCTGCCTTATAATGCCCGTAGTAAGGAGAGACATCGATAAAATTCATTCCGTTTTCTACTGCGGTATTAATAGCATAAACTTGATAGACAAAGAAAAAGGATTTTCCGCAATGGAAAATCCTTTTTCTTTGTCTATCAAGTTTTAATGAATACTACTTCGTAAACATACACCTGCTACCACTCAATAAATTTACCACGAGCTCTGCGTTCTGCCAACATCTGTGTAAGGAAACGCTGACGGTCCTTAGCAATGTAACGCCGGGCAAAAATATTAGGAACAGCTACCCCCAAAGCTATACAGAAAATAATAAGCGCCGAGTTAATACCATTGGAAAAAGCAAGTGTCACTTCCCCTACCACTCCACGCATATTGATAAGCGCCAGCAACGAACGATACATCAAGACACCAGGTACCATCGGAATGACAGAAGGAATAGTCAGCACATGATTAGGGACATGAAACCAATGAACGGCTTTGACAGCTATCAAACTCACGACAAAGCTTCCCATAAACGAACCGATCACCGGACCATATCCTAATTCAAAGTTTACAAAGTTACGGGTGCATACTGCAATAATTCCACCTACAGCCACCACCCACAACAAACGTCTCTGCACATTAAAAATAGTAGCGAATCCCATAGCCGCAATTGCAGCCGCAACAGCATATACCCAATAAGCATCGTGCGGCACCATACTCAGTTCACTGAACTTCTGGTCGATAGTCACATCATTCATCACCAGCAGCCTCAAGGCAAAAGCGATACCAAACGCCATGCCTCCTACCATCATTACCGTGTTGGCTGCACGCGTAATACCTACCAACAAGTGATTGTCAATCATATCGTCCACAAAATTTATCAGCGGCACACCGGGTACTATATATAAAGTACAGGCCAGCAACGGATGATACGGAGTGGAAGATAAACCGGAAAAAGAAAACGCATAAGCCAGACAAGTACATAAAAATGCAGAGATCGCAATACTCATATATACATTGATACCGAACTCAATGCAACGGGCACGGGTACGGAACCCCACAAAAGTACAAATAGCCGTAATCAGAAAAGCAATCCAGTCACCACCAAACAACTTGCAGAACCCTCCACAAGCAAACCCGGTACAGATTGCCACGACATAAGGGGTATAATTACGCTCCTGACGAGCAATCTTCTCAAGTTCTTCCTCGTATTTATCCAATGAATAATCCTGCTCAATGGCACGCCACGAAAGTTTACTGATTTTTGAAATGGCTTCCATATTGATACCATGTTTCTCGCATTTCTGAAACTTGGAAAAAGAGTGCTTCTCGTCACTCACATTGACCATCAGCATCGTCCACCGGATATCAATATGCAGTTTCTCTTCCGGAATACCCAGATAAGCGGCCACGCGCTTCATGTTTCTTTCAATTCGGTTAGTGTCTGCCGCGCTCTCCATCAGCAGCTTGCCGGTACGTAATAAAAGGTCTAGTTTACGGCGCAATAACAGCACCTCTTGTTCATTTGTTGTCTCGTTCATCTTCTTTTTACCTCAATTTTATTTACTCTGACAGGAAACAGGTTGTTTTTTCGGGATGCAAAGGTACAAAAAGTATATGATATTCATAACTAAATGTAGGAACAGAAATGAAATTGTCGTATCTTTGACCCGAAATAATTAAGTTAGATATGGTAACATTCAAAGAATTCTTTTCATTCAAGAATAACCGCTTCTTCTGGCTCAATCTGATAGCGATGGTAGTGGTCATTGTGGCAGCACCTTTGGGAACCCTTCAATGGCTGGACAACTATACACGCCACGGCGAAGCAGTGGTAGTGCCCGATGTAAAAGGAATGAATCTGCGGATTGCAGAAAATGAACTCGACAAGCAGTCACTAAAATCAATCGTCATAGACTCCAGCTATGTAAAAGGAATAGCCCCCGGTGCTATTTTGGAACAGAATCCCGCCGGTGGCTCCAAGGTGAAGTCGGGCAGAACCGTCTATCTGACCGTCAATGCAGACAGCGCCCCCAAGGTAGCCATTCCCGATATCATGGATAATAGTTCTCTCCGCCAAGCCGAAGCTAAATTACGTGCGTTAGGTTTTAAAATAACCGAACCCGAATATATCAGCGGCGAAAAAGACTGGGTATACAGCATAAAATACCGAGGACGCGACTTGAAAGCCGGAGAAAAGATTCCTCACGAAGCCGTACTGACCCTCACGGTAGGCAACGGCAATGAAACCATGCCCGAAGATTCTGCATTGGTAAATGAATCCGGAACTGCGAACGATGACAAACCTGTGGTAGACGAATCCTGGTTTTAAACTTAACACACAGTGATGATGAGAGAAGAATATGTGGATGAACTAGACGACACACTGGATGATGTGGAACCGGTAGTGGACAACCCCGCCGAACTGTATGAACATTTCCGTGTAGTAGTAGACAAAGGACAGTCACAAGTGCGCGTGGACAAATATTTGTTCGAACGGCTTGTCAACTCTTCGCGCAACCGTATTCAGAAGGCTGCCGACGCCGGCCTCATCATGGCGAACGGCAAACCGGTGAAAAGCAGTTATAAAGTAAAGCCTTGCGACGTGCTGACGGTGATGATGGACCGTCCACGTTATGATAATGATATCATTCCCGAAGATATTCCACTGGATATAGTCTATGAGGACAACGATTTGATGGTAATCAACAAACCGGCCGGACTGGTAGTGCATCCGGGATGCGGAAACTACCACGGTACGCTGGTCAACGCCATAGCATGGCATCTGAAAGACAACCCCAGATACGACCCTAACGATCCGCAAGTGGGATTAGTCCACCGTATAGACAAAGACACCTCGGGCCTGCTCGTGGTAGCCAAGACCCCCGATGCCAAGACTCATCTGGGACTTCAGTTCTACAACAAGACCACCAAACGTAAATACAATGCTCTGGTATGGGGTATCGTAGAAAATAATGAAGGAACCATAGAAGGGAATATAGGGCGCAACCCCAAAGACCGCATGCAAATGGCTGTACTGAGTGACCCCGCCCAAGGAAAGCACGCCGTCACCCACTACCGGATACTGGAACGTCTGGGCTATGTCACGCTGGTAGAGTGTGTGCTTGAAACGGGACGCACCCACCAGATACGTGTCCACATGAAGCACATCGGGCACACGCTGTTCAATGATGAGCGTTATGGCGGAAACGAAATTTTAAAAGGAACTCATTTTAGTAAATACAAACAATTCGTAAACAACTGTTTCGAGACCTGCCCCCGCCAGGCATTACACGCCATGACGCTGGGCTTTGTCCATCCCCGTACAGGCGAAGAGATGTTCTTCACCTCTCCGCTGCCCAAGGATATGACAAACCTGATAGACAAGTGGAGAAACTATATCAGTAACAGAGAAGAACTATGAAACGTACTATTGCCATAGTAGCCGGAGGAGATTCCAGCGAACTTGTCGTTTCCCTGCGCAGTGCACAGGGACTTTACTCTTTCATTGACAAAGAGCGTTATAACCTATATATAGTAGAGATGGAAGGGCATCGGTGGGAAGTAGTCCTTCCGGACGGTTCCAAAACCCCGATAGACCGTAATGATTTCAGTTTCATGGAGAACGGCGAAAAGAAACATTTCGACTTCGCCTACATCACCATCCACGGAACTCCGGGGGAAAACGGTATCCTGCAAGGTTACTTCGACCTGTTAGGAATTCCCTACTCCAGTTGTAACGTACTGGTATCTGCCATGACTTTCAATAAATTCACCTGCAACCAATACCTGAAAGGCTTCGGTATCCGCGTAGCCGAATCACTGATCCTGCGTAAAGGGTTTGAAATTACAGACGAAGAAGTAATCAACAAAATTGGTCTGCCTTGTTTCATCAAACCCAACGCCGGCGGTTCCAGCTTCGGTGTCACCAAAGTAAAGACTAAGGAAGATATACAACCCGCCATCGAAAAAGCTTTCAAGGAAAGTGACGAAGTAATGATTGAAGCCTTTATGAGAGGAACGGAAATCACCTGCGGCTGTTACAAGACCTCGGACAAGGAAGTGGTATTCCCCATCACCGAGGTGGTGAGTGCCAACGAATTCTTTGACTATGGAGCCAAATACAATGGAGAATCACAGGAAATCACCCCTGCCCGCCTGCCCGAAGATACAGCCGAACGTGTACGTCTGCTCACTTCGGCCATTTATGACATTCTGGGGTGTTCCGGCCTTATCCGCATTGACTATATCATTACCGAAGGCGAAAAAGTAAACTTGCTCGAAATCAATACCACCCCGGGCATGACAGCTACCAGCTTCATTCCCCAACAGGTGCGTGCCGCAGGATTGGATATAAAAGATGTGATGACTGACATTATAGAAAATAAATTTTAGTGGTTCGTGATTAGCGGTTAGTGATTAATATCCATGCGGCACATAATGCAGCCTATTAACCACTAACCACTGGCCACTCATCACTGACTAACCCTTATAAATTATGAACATACCAGCTGAATTTAACGAGATTCGTCCGTACACTCCCGAAGAGTTACCGCAAATCTATGAAGAATTAATCGCTGACCCCGTTTTCCGGACAGTGGTAGAGTCTGTTATGCCGGGCGTACCTTTCGAAGGTCTTGCCATGAAGATGCGTCAATGCAAAACAAACCTGGAATTCCAAAAAGCGTTCTTTTACGGACTGTTATGGGATTTGGTGAAAAAAACAGCCAACGGACTGACATTCGACTGTTCCGCCTTGTCTGACTTAACCCGGAACTACACTTTCATCTCCAATCATCGTGACATTATTCTGGATTCGGCTTTTCTATCTATCCTACTGATAGACAAAGGAATGACCACCGTAGAAATCGCCATCGGCGACAACCTGCTCATCTACCCATGGATTCATAAGCTAGTACGTGTCAATAAATCATTCATCGTGAAACGCGGCCTCAACATGCGGCAGAAACTGGAAGCATCTGCTTTGATGTCGCGCTACATGCATTTCGCCATGAAGGAAAAACATGAGAATTTATGGATAGCGCAACGTCAGGGACGTGCCAAAGATTCCAATGACCGTACCCAAGACAGTGTATTGAAAATGATGGCCATGGCAGGTGAAGGCGATGTCACCGAAAGACTGAAAGAACTGAACATCGTTCCGCTCGCTATCTCTTATGAATATGACCCATGCGATTTCCTGAAAGCCAAGGAATTACAACAGAAACGGGATGATCCCTATTTCCAGAAAAGTCCCGAAGACGACCTGATCAATATGCAGACCGGCCTTTACGGATACAAAGGACGCATCCATTTCCAGACTTCCGCCTGTCTGAATCATGAACTGGACGAACTGAAAGAACACAATTTGCCTAAATGTGATTTGTTTACCGCCATATCGGAAACCATAGACCGGCATATACACAGCAGTTACCGCTTGTTTGCAGGTAATTATGTGGCGTGTGACCTCTTGATGGGAGACAACCGTTTCACGGCCGAGTACACAGAAGAAGAAAAAGAGCATTTTGAAAACTACATGGAACAACAGATTGCCAAAGTAGACCTTCACAATAAAGATGCCTCTTTCCTGCGCCATGCTTTGCTGACTATGTATGCCAATCCGCTCATCAATTACCTGAAAGCGGCAAAAGGATAAGAACGTTTACCGTAAAGGGTGGATTTTACAGTCCACCCTGAAAAAGAAAATTACAAACATGAGGAAAGTCGTTATTTTATCTTTTCTAGCTTCTTTGCTTCTCGGCGCGTGCGGTGAAGACGATTATGTATATCCCAATGTTCTGACAGATATGATCGACTTGAAAACCGATCATACAGGAACCGGACGATATCTGATAACGGACGAAGGGACAGAGTGGCGCATCCAGTCACGTACCGGTCTTGACGGACTGGCACCAGACACCACGTACCGCACGGTTACCATGTACGCTCCATTGACAGACTCGGAAGAAGCAGAAAAAGAAGCCATGCTTTACAATACCCAACTGGTTATTTCTCCTGTTCCCTTGCCCGAATCTAAATTCAAGGAGATAAAGACCGATCCGGTGGCCATTCAAAGCATCTGGCGGGGTGGGAATTACCTGAACCTGATTTTACAAGTCAAAGTCAAAGATCAGAAGCACGGCTATCACTTTATTGAGAACAAACTGGAGAACAAAGATGGAGAACAAACATTATACTTGACACTCTATCATGACAGGAATAATGACATCGAAGGTTTCAACCGTAAAGTCTATCTGTCTGTTCCCTTATGGGCATACGCCGGCAAGCTGCATAAAGGCGATAAGATTGTATTCAACATCCATACTTATAAAGAAGGTATGACCAGTCGTATCTTTTATTTTTAGCAAACAAAAACATCAAAACATTCCATTTTATGATAAAGACCATTTATTTCATATTCTTCATCTGCGCATTCTCACTAGGATTATGGGCATGTACCGGCAAAGACAGTGACAAATTCAAGAATCTTTCCTCTGACCAGTTTGAGGAAATGATACAGGACAAGACCATCCAACTGATTGATGTACGCACGGTAGCCGAATATTCCGAAGGCCATATACCGGGCAGCATCAATATCAATGTATTGGACAATGAGTTTGGCACAAACATCGAGAAGCTTCTTCAAAAAGACCGTCCCGTAGCCGTTTATTGCAAAAGTGGAAGGCGCAGCCGCAATGCGGCCAATATTTTGGTAAAAAAAGGATTCAAAGTGTATAATCTGGATAAGGGTATCCTAGACTGGAAGGAATTAGGGAAGGAAATAAGTTTTTAACCGTTTTTTCCTTCAAATTCTTCATTATGGTTTAGCAAGTTGATTTACTGTCACTTATTATGAAGGATTTTTTTTCAATCCTTCATAAATTCTTCATCTCTGTAAGTTTGTTCCAGCCCCGTCCGGTCTTCTATTTCCGAAGCGATACCTTTTCCTCTTGAATGGCAATCTTGCCACGCACTGTCTTATAATCAAGCCAAGGATACACACAGTTTTTCGTCCGATAGAAATCACTATGCTGTCCTTTTTAGGTTTATCGTTTCACCTTAGTGATGAAGTTTTATCACTAAGGTGATCAATTTTCATCACATGGGTGATACTGTTTCATCACACAGGTGAAACGATAAATAAAAAAGGAAGAATACGTCATTCCGACTGCCGGTTATTCCAACCCTTCCAGCATTCTCTTTAAAACAACTGTAGCAGAAATTTCCCGGTTGGCCGCTTCAGGAATAACCAACGAAGTAGGAGCTTCAATCACCTCATCGGTCACAATCATGTTTCTTCTCACCGGCAGACAATGCATAAAGAAAGCATTGTTTGTCACTGCCATGTGCGCCGCATCTACCGTCCAACTCATATCCTTGCTCAGGATCTTTCCATAGTCGGCAGGATGGGTGACACCGGGACATGCCCAGTTCTTGGCATAAATAAAGTCAGCCCCTTCAAAAGCTTTCATCTGGTTATATTCCACCTTCGCGCCACGGACAAACTTCGGGTCTAGCTCATAGCCTTCGGGATGAGTAATGACAAAATCCACATCGGCCTCGTTCATCCAGTCGGCAAACGAGTTAGGTACAGCCTGAGGTAATGCACGCGGGTGCGGCGCCCAAGTCAATACCACCTTGGGACGGTCTTTCTTTTTATATTCTTCAATAGTAATCAGGTCGGCGAAAGCCTGCAACGGATGACCGGTAGCGGCTTCCATGGAGAATACAGGCTTGCCGGAATATTTTATGAACTGATTCAGAATCTTTTCAGTATAATCATCCTCGCGGTTCTCAAAATGAGCGAACGAACGCACACCGATGATATCACAATAAGAAGCCATCACCGGAATAGCCTCCAGCAAATGTTCACTCTTATCGCCATCCATAATGACACCGCGCTCTGTTTCCAGCTTCCATGCACCTTGATTCACATCGAGTACAATCACATCCATCCCCAAGTTACGAGCTGCCTTCTGGGTACTCAAACGGGTACGCAGACTGTTGTTGAAGAAAATCAACAGACAAGTCTTATGCTTTCCCAGGGTTTCATATTTGTAGCGGTCTTTCTTGATTTCGAAAGCTTCGGCAAGGGCACTCTTCAAGTCGCCCAAATCATGTACGTTTGTAAAGTATCTCATAATCCTTTCATTTATATTATTATTGTCTTATTTGTCCATCCCCCTGAATAATCCACTTGTATGTGTTCAGTTCCTCCAGGCCCATCGGACCACGAGCGTGAAGCTTCTGCGTGCTGATACCTATTTCCGCTCCCAATCCGAACTCACCTCCATCGGTAAACGAAGTAGGCACATTCACATAAACACAAGCCGCATCCACCATCTTCATAAAATAATCGGCCGCCCGGTCATTCTCCGTCACAATACATTCACTATGTCCCGAACCATAAATAGAAATGTGGGCCACAGCCGCCTGTATGGTCATAGTCGCCGTCACTGCCATTTTGTAGTCCAGAAACTCTGTTCCGAAAGTATCCGTAGAAGCATGTTTCAGCAAGTGGGAAGGGTAAGAAGTTTTCAGATAATTATAACACAAGTCATCGGCATAGATTTCCACGTTGTCCTGCTGCAAATCGCTACAAAGAGTGGAAAGGTCGGTCAGCCGGTTCACATCTACAATCAGGCAGTCCAATGCGTTGCACACGCTGACACGACGTGTCTTGGCATTACGGATAATGGCGGCTCCCTTCGCCACATCACCATCCTTGTCAAAATAAACATGACACACACCAGCTCCTGTCTCGATAACGGGAATCGTGGCGTTCTGCCGCACATAATCTATCAGCCCCTTGCCGCCCCGGGGAATAATCAAATCCACATAGCCACGGGCATGGAGCAGTGCATCAGCCGAGTCATGTCCTGCCGGCAACAATGCCACCAGATAAGGAGACAAGTGGGCTACATCCAGCAATGTATTCCGGATAATCTCCACCAGAATACGGTTGGAGAAATCGGCATCGCTTCCCCCTTTTAATATACAAGCGTTGCCTGACTTGAAACAAAGTGCAAACACATCCAAAGTCACATTAGGACGAGCTTCATAAATAATGCCTATCACCCCAAAAGGCACACTTACCTTGGTCAGCTTCATGCCATTGGGACGCACAGTCTCATTCAGTATTCTCCCCGACGGAGAAGGCAACGTGGCTACTTGCCGTATGCCTCCAGCTATAGCGCGAATACGTTCCGCCGTCAGTTTCAAACGGTCATATTTGGGATTTAAGGGATCCATCGCCGCCAAATCTTTGGCGTTCTCTTCCAGAATCCGATCCGTAGCAGCCTCCACCCTGTCGGCCAATGCATACAAAGTGTCATTGATGATCTCCTCCTTGCAGAAAGCAAGAGATCCTTTTGCCTGCCGCACCTGTTTAAAAATATCTTTTATCTGTTCCATAGTCACTTCATTTTATCTAAATCATTACCACACCGCATCAGTCCAAATACAAATAATCATAGTGTACCATAGGTTTCTGCCCATGTTTCCCCTGCAATGCACGTGCTTCTGCCGAATCAAATCCGATGCGTCCCACTCCTATCTGCCTCCCCCGGTGGTCTATAATTTTCACTATATCATCTTTTTCAAATTCCCCTTCTATGCGGACCACTCCCACAGGAAGCAGGCTTACCGCCTTATGTCCTTTCAACACTTTCACGGCCTGTTCATTCAAATGCAACTCGCCTTTCGCAAAGCCTTCGCTGTGGGCAATCCACTTCTTCACGCTGGATACTCCACCTTCTGCCGGAATAAAGCGCGTACAGACTGTCCCTGCCGGATGTTGCAGTAAATCGACCAGAATATTGTCTTTCTTGCCATTGGCTATAATGACTGTGATACCCTCATCGGCCACTTTGCGGGCAATGGTAGTCTTTGTCAGCATACCGCCCCGGCCAAAGCCCGATTTCTCCGTCTGTATATAGTCCGAAAGATCCTTTCCCTGCTCCACCTCCCGTATCACCTGCGTACCGGGGGTAGAAGGAGAGCCATTGTATATGCCGTCAATATTGCTCAGTATGATTAATGCCTGCATATCCATCATAGAAGCGATCATTCCCGAAAGTTCGTCATTGTCTGTAAACATCAGTTCGGTGACCGAAATAGTATCATTCTCATTTACGATAGGTATGACACCGTTCTCCAGCATCACCATCATACAGTTGCGCTGGTTCAGGTAATGACGGCGCGTGCCAAAACTTTCTTTCGTAGTCAGCACCTGCCCGACGGGAATACCGTGTTCACGAAACAGCTCATAGTAACGGTTGATCAGCTTTGCCTGCCCCACTGCCGAGAAAAGTTGCCTTTGCTCCACACTATCTAATTTTTTGGAAGGTTTGATCTCGCTGCGTCCCGAAGCTACCGCCCCAGATGAAATCAGAATGACTTCCACTCCGGCTTTGCGCAATTCCGCCACTTGGTCTACCAATGCCGACATACGCGTCACATCCAGTGTACCGTCTTTACGCGCCAACACATTACTACCTATCTTTACTGCTATTCTTGTAAACTGAACTGCCATTTCTCTTGTTATTTTAGAAACACAAATATAGATATTAAAATCAATCTGTAAAGTCAAATAAGCCAAAAATTAACCTTTATCGTATTTGTGTGCATGTATTTTAATTCTCATCTTTGCAAAATGAAAATATATAACGATAATATTCAATAGGCAAACGTATGGTTAAAGCTATTTTTTTCGATATTGACGGTACATTGGTTTCTTTTGAAACTCATAAAATTCCCGCTTCAACCCAAGAAGCATTAAAAGCACTTCGTGATAAAGGCATTAAAATATTTATTGCCACCGGACGCCCACAATGTTTAATAAACAATCTGAGTGATTTAGAGTTTGACGGGTATATCACAGTCAACGGCAGCTATTGTTTTACTGCCGGCCACCAGCCCATTTATAAAGGTTGCATCCCGCAAGAAGACATTGAACGGCTAATAACTTTTCAACAGAAATATCCGGTACCTTTCGTTTTTGTACACGGCAATGAAATGTTCGTCACTGAAGTGAATGACAGAGTACAGGCTGTTTCCGATCTGATTGAAATTCCTGTTCCCCCTGTCGCCTCCATAGAAGAAGCCCGTGGAAAAGATATCCTGCAAATAATGGGATACTTTACGGCCGAAGAGGAAAAAGAAACAGATATATTCGGCAAAGTGCTGACTCATTGCGAACCGATGCGCTGGTATCCATTGTTTGCCGATATCATTGCACGGGGCAACAGTAAAAGTACGGGAATAGACAAAGTGCTGGCATATTTTGACATTGACCTGAAAGACACAATGGCTTTCGGTGACGGCGGCAACGATATCCCCATGCTGAAACACGTAGCCACAGGGATAGCTATGGGAAATGCCGAGCCCCATGTCAAAGCTGTGGCCGACTACGTGACAACCTCCGTAGATGAAGACGGGATAGCCAATGCTTTGAAACATTTCGGATTAATCTAAAGAAGATTTGATGAAAAGAAAATGAATGATGCAGAGAGTATCCTCATGAGAGATCCAAAACTAAGGTTTTTTCATGTCGTTTATTAATTTAAGATGTACCAAGATATTCATTTACTTCTTATTAATTCGTTTCTTGTTTTGATTTCTTGACCCATTTTTCCAGAAAACTCTTTATCTTTACACAAAATATTTATTAATTGCGAATCTATGAAGAAAACCTATTCTATCCTTTGCGCATTTGTATTGGCAGGCTCGTTCTTCGGCTGTTCCACAACACAGCAGAAGACAAGCGAAACTGACTACACGCAGTATGTTAACACGTTCATCGGAGCAGCAGACAACGGACATACCTTTCCCGGTGCCTGCCGTCCTTTCAGCATGATCCAGACAAGCCCCGTAACCGGAGCTATCGGCTGGAGATATTGCTCGGAATATGTGTACACCGACTCCCTGATATGGGGATTTACCCAAACACACCTTAATGGAACAGGGTGTATGGATTTGGGAGATATCCTGGTGATGCCAGTTACCGGAACACGCGCCCGTGCCTGGGACGCTTATCGCAGCCACTTCCCCAAAGACAAGGAAGCAGCGACTCCCGGATACTACACCGTAGAGCTGACTGATCCCGGCGTGAAAGCCGAACTGACCGCCTCTCCCCATGCCGCCCTACACCGTTATACCTATCATAACGCCGACTCGGCATCTGTATTGATTGACCTTCAGCACGGACCTGCGTGGAACGAAAACCAATATCATTCGCAAGTACAAAGTTGCGAAACCAATTGGGAAGATGCACAAACTTTGACCGGACATGTACGCAACAGCGTATGGGTGAACCAGGATTACTTTTTTGTTATGAAGTTCAATCGTCCCGTCATAGATACCCTGTATCTGCCCATGGCCGAAACAGAAAAAGGGAAACGTATCATCGCTACTTTTGACATGGAGCCGGGAGAGGAACTGCTGATGAAAGTAGCCATGTCCACCACCGGCGTGGATGGAGCCAAGAAGAATATGGAAGCGGAAATAGCCGACTGGAATTTTGAAGGAGTGAAGCAAGCAGCACACGACGAATGGAATAATTATCTGAGCCGCATTGAAATAACCGGTACGGATGATGAGAAGACCAACTTCTATACCAGCTTCTACCATGCCCTGATACAGCCCAACCAAATCTCGGACGTAGACGGATGGTACCGTAATGCAGCCGATTCCATCGTTAAAGCCGGTAACGGAGCTTTTTATTCCACTTTCTCCTTATGGGACACTTACCGTGCCGCCCATCCGTTTTACACCTTAATGGTTCCTGAAAAAGTAGATGGATTCGTCAATTCATTGGTAGAACAGGCTGAAGTACAGGGCTTCCTGCCTATCTGGGGACTTTGGGGAAAAGAAACATATACCATGATTGGCAACCACGGTGTTTCAGTTATCGCCGAAGCTTACCGCAAAGGCTTCCGAGGCTTTGATGCCGAGCGTGCCTTCAATGTTATCAAAAATACCCAAACCGTATCTCATAAACTGAAATCCGATTGGGAAACTTATATGAAATACGGTTATTTCCCTACTGACTTGATTAAGACAGAATCAGTATCCTCTACGCTGGAATCGGTATATGATGATTACGCCGCAGCCGATATGGCCCAACGTATGGGTAAAGAGGAAGATGCCGCTTATTTTGCCAAACGTGCCGATTTTTATAAGAACCTGTTCGATACTGAAACGCAATTCATGCGTCCCCGCAATGCTGACGGGAGTTGGAAATCTCCTTTCAACCCTAGTCAGGTTGCCCACATGGAAAGTACCGGTGGAGACTATACCGAAGGTAATGCATGGCAGTACACTTGGCATGTGCAACATGATGTGCCGGGGCTTATTGAGTTATTCGGCGGAGAACAAGCATTCTTAAACAAATTGGATTCTTTATTCACCTTGAAACTGGAAACCACCCAGGCAGATGTTACCGGCTTGATCGGTCAATACGCACACGGCAATGAACCCAGCCATCACATTACTTATTTATATACGTTGGCAGGTCGCCCCGAACGTACCCAAGAACTGATCCGTGAAATCTTTGATACGCAATATCATCCCGAACCCGACGGACTCTGTGGCAATGATGACTGCGGACAGATGTCAGCATGGTATATGTTCTCTGCTATGGGGTTCTATCCGGTAGATCCGGTAAGTGGCAATTATGTATTCGGCGCCCCACAAATGCCTGAATTTGTATTGAACCTGGCCGATGGAAAGACTTTCACGATCATTGCCGAAGGATTATCAAAGGAACACAAGTATGTTGACAGTATTACACTGAACGGTGAACCTTATACAAAGAATTATATCTCGCATGAAGATATCCTAAAGGGCGGGACTTTGGTGTATAAGATGAAATAAGGAATCTACCTCATTACAGGAAGAGGGTATGTATAGCTGGAGCCGACTGTCATACCCTCTTCCTGCTTTCTGTTCCTGATGCTTTTCAAAGGATCATAATGCTCCAGGTATTTATGCCCTTATCCATGAAACATGATCATTATCAGCATAACTTCTGTTTTAGATATCTTGTAATTGCCATATTAAATTGTTGCCATGAACCATGTCAAGTCAGAACATGATATAATGGGCAAAACAAAAATACAACTCTTATATTTGCTCAATCCAAACTTTATTGCGTTATTTGCGTTACATGTTTTATGTAACATAAAAACTGCAATGAAGAGTATTTCTACTAATCCATTTTTAATAACCGGTTACCAAGGGCCCGACTATTTCTGTGACCGCGAAAAAGAAACAGCTTCTTTAATGTCAGCATTAAAGAATGGCAGAAATATTACATTAATCAGTCCGCGCCGTATGGGAAAGACAGGACTAATAAAGAATGTATTTTACTATATTCAAAAAGAAAATAAATCTGCCGCCTGTTTTTATCTGGATATATTTTCAACCCAGAATCTTCAGGAGTTTGTATCTCTACTGGGACGAAGTGTGTTGGGGAAATTAGATACCTTATCACAGAGTACCTTAAAATCGCTATTCTCATTCTTTAAAAGTTGCCGTCCGGTCATCGGCGCCGATGAAATTACAGGAATGCCATCTGTAACACTCGACTTTATTCCGGAACGTTCAGAAGAAACCTTGAAAGAGATTTTCACCTACCTAAACCAATCGGGAGTAGAATGTTATATAGCCATTGACGAATTCCAGCAAATAATGGAATATCCGGAGAAAGGAGTGGAAGGCCTATTGAGATCGTATATCCAGTTCACCCCGAATGTGCATTTTATCTTTTCGGGCAGCAAAAAGCATTTGATGGAGTCTATCTTCTTTTCCATCAAAAGACCTTTTTACCAATCTACGCAGAAACTTTTCCTGGCCCCTATTCCTTATACTCCTTACCGGGAGTTTGCCAAGAAACTGTTTGATGAAAGGAAAAAAACTTTGCAGGAAAATATCTTCCATGAAATTTATCAATCGGTAAAAGGACATACGTGGTATATGCAATATCTTTTAAACAGATTGTATTCATTGCCACAGCAGACTCCGACCATAGAGCTGTTGCATACACTCATCCAGGAAATCATACAGGAGGAAGAATATACTTATCAAACCTATTTCCAGTTTTTAACTTCCAATCAGATTCAGTTGCTGAAAGCTATAGCCAAAGAGGAAATTGTAAATGAGATTAACAGTGCCACATTCATAAAGAAATATGATTTAAAAGGAGCCAGCAGCATAAATGTAGCATTAAAGTCTTTAATTAATAAGGAGTTTGTCTTAAAAGAGCAGCAAGGATATATAGTATACGATCGTTTTTTGGCAATTTGGCTCAAAGGACTAGTATGATAATTAAAATCTCCATCACTATGAATACAAAAGGAATTCTTATTGCAATTCTGGCATTGGGAAGCATAACGTTGATAAATGCCCAACAACCTGCCGGCTATTTCTTCAAGGAATTTACTCCAGGAAAAGTTTTATTGAAAAACAAACAGTTTGCCAAAGGGAAATTTAACTATGACTGTATAAACAAGGAAATGCATTTTTTGAATGAATCGACAGACATGGTTATAGAGAATTTGGAAGATATTGATACAGTAGTCATTGATATACACCGCTTTATTCCGTTTGAGGGACATTTTATGGAAGTGATGACTGATCAGCATACCACTCTTTTTATAGACTGGAAAGTAAAGCCAAAAGATATCGGGAAGAAAGGAGCTATGGGAACAGTTACTCATGGCAGTGTTCAAGCAATTGATGTCAATACACGCTTCCAACGTGTTAACGGTGAACAGAATTTAGACCTTTCGGTCTATAAAATGGTAACGGAAAATGTTTATTACACTCAGATTAAAGGCAAGTTGAGAAGCTTTCGAAATATCCATTCACTTCTGAAATTGTATTCAAAAGATAAGCAACAACTTATCAAAGAGTTCATTGAAACAGAAAAGATTAAGATAGAAAACCCCAAAGATATACTAAAAGTCTTGAAACGGTTTCAATAAAAGAAGGTGTCCGAAAAGTGAAGTGCCCTCTAAAAGTTTTATGTCTAACTTTTGGAGGCTGTCCATTTCAGACACCTTCTTTTATTATATAACTAATACTTTATTTTCCTCCACTAGATTCATATCCTGGTGTCTGCTTCAATGCCGAATTATTAGTCAATGTATTCTTATCAATAGGCCAAAGCAAACGGGTTGCTTCTGCTGTAGTATGTTCCAATACATATTCATCACCTGCTAAGCGCAGATCATACCAACGTTTTCCTTCAACCATAAACTCACGCATACGTTCTTTTAGAACAGCTTCCATTGCACCGGCATTATCCGGTTTTACAGACTTATTATCCGCATAAAGTGCGGCATCATTATCATTGGGATATTGTACTTCCGGATGTGCATTAAAATAATCTTCACCATAGGCACGTTTACGTACTGCATTAATTTCTTCCACAGGGTCCTCTCCTAAAAAAGCCTTAGCTTGAGCTAACAACAACAAGCAATCTGCATACCGATAAACAGGATAATCATCCAATGGACTACGCGTATCAGCCCCATCAAGCAATGTACCCAAAAACTTGGCCGGATACAACCCATAAAGAGATAAAGTTCCATCTTCCTTTTTTTCATAAGCAGCCTGAAGTGTGCTTCGCTTACGGGTATCGTTATCATTAAAGCATTTAGTATACACATCCTTATTAACCGGGTAACGGATCGTACCATTCACTTTCACTTTATCACCCAATGAACTAATGGGATTACCATTCTCATCCATATATCCGAATAATATATTTTGCTGTGGAAACATATTATTATTATATGTTACATCCCCCCACATATTATATTCATCGCGTGCATTGCGAATCGCAAATATTATCTCTTTATTATTCTTGTTATCATAAGAAAATACTTCAGAGAAATCCTCCAACAAACCAAATTTATCGGTTTGATTTCTCACTTCCTGCAATGCATTTTTCGCTGTTGTATAATCTTCGTTACCACCTCCCATGTGTTTTCCTCTCCACATATATACTTCACCCTTCAACATCATGGTAGCTGCTTTAGACCAAAAATAACGCTGAGAATCATTTCTAAACCCATAATTATCCCCAAAAGCAGTTTCTGAAGCCTGTAAATCATCAACAATCAATTTCATTACGTCAGCAGCAGAAGAAGCTGGTCTTGCTAAATTTCCAAGATCCAAGCTCGACCCTTCCGAGAAATCGGTCCATATCACTACATCTCCATAAGATCGTAACAACTGAAAGTAAAGGAAAGCACGGATACCATAAACTTCGCCCAGATAATATTTCTTGGTACTTTCATTCATCGACATACCTTCCACCTTGTTTATCATCAGATTAGCCTGATTAATCACCTCATATAAATTTCCAAAATTAGAAACAACCGTATTCACATCGTTCAAACTGTTGTTCCACATACGTTCATTACCCTGGGTAGCACTACCAAATGTTGACTCTCCAAAATAATAATCCGCACGAGGTTCTCCAAAAAGAAAAATGCTATAACTACATTTCTCTCTAAACTTAGAATGTAACCCCACATTAAAAGCATCCACCTGTGCTTCTGTCTGCCAATATTTATTATCGGCAATACTACTTATTGGCTCCAAATCCAAAGAATTACACCCGGTAAAAGCTATGCCAACCATTAAATATGCTAATATTTTTTTCATAATGAGTCTTGTTGATTAAAATGAAACAGATAAACCAAATAATACAGTTCTTGGAGTAGGATAACGTCCATTATCAATACCACGACCATATTCTGTACTTACAGCCGGTTCCGGAGATGTACCTTCATAACCAGTTATATAAAACAAATTCTGACCTGTGACATAAACAGAAGCATCCGTCATGAAACATTTACTGATTAGTGATTTCGGTAATGTATAACTTAATGTAAGCTCTCGCAAACACAAATAATCCCCCTTTTCATAATAATGAGAATTGTTGTTATCAGCAGCAGTTAAACCATTATTAGAACGTGTGATATTCTTTTTGATATTCTGATCGCCAAAATAATATTTAGATAAATCTGTGTTCGGATTATCTTCTGTCCACATATCTTTCACATCAGTTATAATATTCCATGTGCCTTGATACTGGCCCAATGTACGAGCCTTTAAATCATTATACAATGTATGTCCTAATGCATAATCAAAACGTCCATACAACGACCAATTTTTATAGCTGAATGTAGTAGAGAATCCACCGGTTATATTAGGAAATATATTACCAACGACATAACGGTCATATGAATCTATCACATCATTTCCATCCATATCCTCCCAACAAACATCTCCTGGTTCAATAGGTTTCCAACCTTGTTTACCTGCATATTCTGCTGCCTTACCCGGACCATACAAATTTGCGACATTATCAATTCGATTGTTTGCATATTTTTTTACATCATCCCAATCTTTAAAAATATGATTTTGTTTATAGGCAATAAGCTCACCTAACTTTCCACCTTCCTGACGGCCGCCAACCCATACTAACTCTCCTTTATTAGGATCCCATACCTGAGCACCACCTACACGGTTATTAACCTCCTTATTGTCAGGCAATTTTATAATTTTATTAGCTACAGTAGAAAGGTTTGCTGTCATATCCCAAGTGAATCCACCTTTATTTATGATATTAGCACGTACTTCCGCTTCAAAACCAGAATTACGAAGAGTACCCAAATTAGTAGCAATCTTATCAAATCCTGTATACCCTGGTAAAGCAAGATCGGTAAGCAAATCTTTTGTCTTGCGATTATAATAATCCAGAATAAAGCTCAAACGATTATTGAAGAAACCAATATCAAGTCCGGCTTCAAAGCTTTGGCTCTGTTCCCAACGTAACCCTGTATTAACCAATGCACTATTGTATATACCGGTTTCACCACCATAAGGTTTCGTTGTTGCATACTCACCATATACCGTATAATTACCTAAACCGTTCACATTACCATTCACACCATAACTAAGACGAGGTTTAAAGGTGGAAATCAAATCAGAAACGTTGGAATCCTTCCAAAACTGCTCTTCTGTAATATTCCATCCGGCAGAAACTCCAGGGAAAAATCCCCATCTATTATCCTTCAATTTAGAAATACCATCATAACGGAACACAACAGAAAGTAAGTATTTCATTTCATAGTTATAATTCAGACGTCCAAAACTAGAAAGTATTCGATAAGCACTCTTAGTAGTACTAGTTTCAGTGCGAGTTGCGCCTACATTTAAAGTAGGGATATCATCAGTAGGAGAATTTTGAGTTTTTGCCGCAAGCTTAAACTGATCATAAGTAAAATATTCACCCCCTAACATGACCTCCAAATTATGCTTATCAGCAAAAGTGTCGGTATAAGTCAATGTAGCATTATATTGCTGTTGAGTATAACGTTCCTGCTCCACAGAAGCCTCACGTGTTGTATTTGTATCTTTATTCTCCAATTGGTACGCTTTATTAAATTTTTCCACCATGTAATCATAACGATACAAAGAAGCGTTACCGTTTAACACTAATTTCTTTGGAAGAATATCCAATTTAAATCCTATATTATAAGTGCTTTTATTCGTTCCGTCAGAATACAGTAATTTATCTCTGAAATAAGCGGGATTACCATCGGAAATATTAGTATCAGCCGAATTAGGACTACCATCCTCATTCCAAGGATTCCAAGTAGGACGCATACCACGTGTACGATAAAAGAACTCATAAGTACCTGTCCATGACAATGTAGGCTGTGTAGACCAGGAATAAGTAGTTCCTGCATTTATTGTCAAAAATGGGAAGAGCTTATAGGAGCCGTTCAAGGAGCCATTAAAACGTTGATAACCAGTTCCAACGACCTGACCATCCTCATCATAATACCCTAAACTGGCAGCAAAAGTTCCTTTATCATTTCCACCATTGATACTGATATAATGATCTTGCATCAACGCAGGTGAATTAAAAATCTCATCATCCATAGCTCCATGATAATCTTTATAAACCAACTGTTTACCAGAGTAAGGATCAGTCATCGTCTGCCATCCTTGATTCACCAAATCCTCATTGCCTTCCAAATAACGTACATCATAGTTATTTTTAGTTGTACCACAACCATTCTGAGTATCAGGATTCCATCCATCACTATATCCTGCTACCGCTTGGTTAGCATTTTTAAATCCTAGTCGAGTATAATACAAATAATCACCAGCATTCAGATATTCATATCCTTTGCGGGCAAAGTTCATACCCATCTTGAATTTATAATTAACATCTACTTTTCCCTCTTTACCTTTTTTCGTTTCAATCAAGATAACACCCCCATTAGCACGAGCACCATAGATAGCCGTCGATGCAGCATCCTTCAAAACCTGGATAGATTCTATATCCGAGGAGTTAATATCTGCCATATTATTACGCACTATTCCATCAACAATAATTAATGCGGCACTATTATCCCCCGTAATTGTTGCTCCCCCACGCAAAGTTATATTAGGTGAGCTACCTGGCTGCCCTGTAGTATTGACAACACGTAATCCCGATACAGATCCTTGTAATGACTGTCCCACATTACTATAAGCCGCCTTCTTTAAGACCTGGTCATCCATTTTAGTAATAGCAGTAGTCAAAGCTGCACGTTTTTGAGAACCACCATAGCCGACAACAACAACTTCATCCAAAGTTTGAGTATCATCTTTCAAAATAACATTCAGCGGAGTTCCATTCCATTTCATTTCTTGAGTGATATAACCAACGAAAGAAATCTGAATAACATCTCCATTCTTTACATCATTTAAAGTGAAATTACCATCAAAATCTGTGATGGTACCATTGGTAGTTCCTTTTACTACCACAGATGCACCAATAACAGTTTCCCCTGTAGCATCTTTGACAACACCTGTACAAGTTCCACTCTGTTGTGTGATTTTCAAATCGGTAACGCCGGGACTGGCAACCGCGTATGCTGCTCCGGTAGAGGCACCCATTAGGAACAGCATCATGCTGACTGATTTTAGTCGTTTTAACATAGCTGTGATTCTTTAAATATTTATTAAAAATCAACCAGTTTAAGATATTATTCTTAAACCAAACCAAGATTGACGCTGCAAATATATAATATATTTGATATATTTAAGAACATAAACAAAAATATTTTATTATAACCTCCGTTATTTAATAAAACATTAAATCATCACACATTATCATTCACCTTTATTTTATTTATATTCACTTGAAAATAGTTTATTTTACGCATTAATATAACAATAGATCACCGCATCACATATGCCCTCGACTATGAAGTTCTTTATTCACATGATACTCTTCACTATAATGTTTCATCACACCTTCAGACAGATAAGCGATGCCTACCTTCAAAAGGTAAAATACACGGTTAGGAAATAAATGCCTTAAATAAAAGCAGGGAAGTCTAAAAAGACTTCCCTACAAAATAATATCAATATATATTCTTATTCGACCGAAACAGCCCCTGTACTAGCCTCATATTTCCATCCTGGATTTTGATAAACCGAAGATGAGGTGAAGTCATTGGGATCTGATGCAGTCTGACGGAATACAGCCACCCCAATGGGCTCTAAATAATGGGCAGGAGTAAAGAGGAATCCCTTTTGTTTTGCAATGGTATTATTTTCCAATATTTTTTCGTATGGAAGTATATACACACTTGATTCAGGAGAAGACATATTTCCTGTTGACGGATTTACTATACAAAGATCTTTTAATTGTTCCTCATATACACTACCCCAATAACGCATACCTTCCGTGCGATAAGGAGTCGTTTTAAACTGATCAAGTGCCCTCCAGCGTTTCAAATCATCCCATCGGAAAGCTTCAGCACAAAGTTCATTACGGCGCTCACGACGAATATTATACAAAGTCGGATCAATCATAGTTCCATGTGAATAAGCGGCAAAATCCCCTTTTGCTTCTTCCAGCATATTAGTTGCGGCAATTGTCTTATTATAATCCGGATCTACTTTTGCACGTGTACGTAACGCTCTCCAATATCCATCTGCCGTTCCGTCAACAGTTCCATTCTTCTCGTATGAAGCTTCCATATAGATAAGCATAGCTTCCGCACCACGGAAAACAATACCTCCAGAGGTACCGGCAGAATGGTCATTCGCCATATGAGTTGAATAATGTTTACCCTTCTTTACAATATAACCTGTTGTTGCTAAACTGCCCGCATCACCGAATATCAAACTGATTTGACAAATACTGGGTGTACCATCATCACCATAATAATTCACATCTCCCGGCTTTTTAGTGAATATACCAAGACGAGAGTCACGATTCTGTACCGTAGCAACTACACCTTCCTTCTCCCAATCGGGATTATACCCCGAACCACTGGCATAAACAGGCAAACCATTACGCATAAGGAATGAATTGACCATACCACGTGTCCAGCCTGATCCACCACCATTACGACAAAGTTCCATCTGCAAATTACTGGTTACCCCCAATGATTCATCAAATTTTTTCCACATTAGAATCTCCTTATACCCTTCCATATTCTCATCACAGAACATGGTATAATATGGATTGATAGAAACCAATGAAGCATTCATTCCTTCCGGAGTATCTGTATTCTCTGCTAAATTGCCTACCATTTGGTCTGCAACAAACTTCGAAGCAGCAATCGCTTCATCAAGGAAATAATTAATTTCCACATCAGCATCATAACCTTGCGCATCTTTACCCGGCCATCCGCTTCCTCCCGGTACAAAAGCTGTACCACGATGATATTTTTCCCAAGTAGCTTCATATAAAGCTACACGAGCATGAAGCAAATAAGCTACATTTTTAGAAATACGATTTTTACCACCCGGAGGATTATTCAACAACATGTCTTCCGCCTTTTTTAAATCTTCAATAATAAAACGAGCAACCTTATGACGCGGTTGGCGCTTGCTAGCTTCCACCAATTCACCTTGAATATCGGGAAGTGCCGTTGTGACAATAGGCAGATCACCAAATTTTGTAAAAAGTTGAAAATAGCTATATGCACGGTTCACGTACATTTCTCCAATGTAATGTTTCACATTATCTTGGTTACCAGTTATAGCTCCCTCCTCATATCTTGGTAATACTTGGTCAAAAAAGTAGTTGCATGAACGAATATCCTCCCATTTCCACTCGCCACGGTCGGCAGCAACTTTTTTCTCACCAGGAATCCAAAACGAATTACTTGTTCCGCTTGCCTGATTATCTGTATCATTATCTTTTCCAAAAAGATTAATGCCATACTTATCATCCACAGTAACAAACTTATAGTTATTTATGGCATAAGCTGCTAAATCCGCTTCTGCAGAAAAGAATTTTTCAGGAGTAACCTTATCCAATGGTTCTCTATCCAAGAAGTCATTACAACTTGTCAGGCTGCCCATCAGCAAAGCTCCGATAGTTAAATATTGAATATAATTTTTCATATAGATCTTATTTTATTAAAAGGTTGCACTTAATCCGAATGAAATAGTCTTTGACAATGGGTAAGTACATCCTTCCCAATTGCCTACACCTATTGTTTCAGGATCAAAAGTATCACACAGATTGGTTATAGTAAACAAATTCTCTGCAGACACAAAGAAACGTAAATTATTCACGTAGAATTTTTTAGTCAAATCTGCCGGTAAAGTATATCCCAACGTTACGTTTTTCAAACGACAATAAGCAGCATTTTGCATATAGCGACTTTGTGCTTTACGATTCTTGTCGCTTTCTAAAGGACGTGGATAATACCCGTCGACATTCGCTCCTAGCGGGCTCGTTGTATCAGCGGGACGGAAATAGTCTAAGTGAGGCTCAAAAAAATTGGTCTGCCAATACCCTACAGCTCCCCAAAACATCATACTTTCAGCACCCGATCCCGGCATATAGTCACGTTTCAATGTTCCTTGGAAGAACACTTTCAAGTCAAAGCCTTTATAAGCCGCATCCAAATTCAAGCCAAAGTTATATCGTGGTGTCTTATTACCCAGCAAAACTTTATCTCCATGATTGTCTGCTGTATTATCTTTTGCACTTATCACACCGTCACCATCCAAATCGGCATACATTATATCACCTGCTCCCCAGTTGGAACCCATAGAAGATTGGTCCACCTTCGCCAGATGCGCATCCATTTCCGCCTGAGTCTTAGCTATTCCTATTGTCTGATATCCCCAAAGATCTCCCAAATGTGCCCCATCATAATATGTTTGGCCTAAATCTTTTGACGGATTAGGATATTTATCAATTACAACCTGGTTGTCGGATAAAGCCAATGTGACACCATATCTGAAATCACGTATCTGATCACGCCAGCTTACTTGTAATTCCCAACCTTTCGAAGTCATATTCAGATTATTCACATTTGGAACGGCAATACCTAAGATTGTTGGTAATTCCTGTCCCGGCCCAACCATATCAATTGACTTACGCTGGAAATAATCAAAATTCAAATTAAAACGATTGTCCAGCATACCAAGATCAAAACCAATATTTAAAGTTTGGGTCTTTTCCCAACCTAACAATGCCGAAACGAGACTGGACTCGGCTGCAGTATTAGGTTTCAAGCCATTGACCAACCAACCGCCATTATTTTGTTTATAATCAATAATGCGATAAAAAGGATACCAATTATCTGTATTTTGATTACCAAGTTCACCCCATGAGCCACGAACTTTCAATGTATTGACAATATTAGTATACTTCTCAAAAAAGGCCTCACGTGCCACATTCCAGCCTAAAGAGAAAGAAGGGAACCAATTCCAACGTTGATCGCGTAAAAAACGTGAAGAACCGTCATAACGCAGATTCGCCTCAACCAGATAGCGACCTTTGTAATCATAATTGATACGACCAAAAAAACCGGCTGTTGCCCATTCCTGATAGCCACCACTGGCACGTGCATTATCCGTAGTTGTATTTAAAGTAGGAATGCCAGACATTATGTTATTTTGTTTTGCAGTAATATCACGTTGTTTAAACAACTCACTTTGAAAACCGACCATTGCTTTCATATTATGCCCGTTTTCTAACTCCAATGAATACTCTGTAAAGATATTCGGATTAAAGAAATTGCTTTTATATGCATATTCTGTTACTCCCGAAGTTGTGTTGGCAATAGCATATGGGTTCTTGTTTACATCATAAGCATAAACCGTTTGATAATCCGTATGCGAGAAATTATAATTACTACGATAATTTAATTCAATAGTGGTTTTCCAATTTTTAATTGGTTCAATAAGAAACTGGAGTTGTTGTGCCACAACGTCATTCTGAGTATTATAACGTCCCCCTTCAGTCAATTGGTAAATTTTAGACTCTGCGGTATAAAAACCGTTAGGATCTACAACAGGAATTACAGGCCAATAACGGCATACATCAAAATAAAATACATTTTCCTTATTCTCGCCGGCACTTGCAAAGGAAGGGGAACTATAATCAATACGATTAAAACGAACACTATACCCTACTTTCAACCATTTTGCCAAATCCGCATTGATTTTACCAGTAAATGAATAGCGTTGTCTGCCATCATCCCCATATTTCAATAATCCTCCTTCATCCAGATAATTGGCAGACATATAATACTGCATTACATCCGTACCACCATTTACACTAATTGAATGCTCCTGAGTAAAACTATCACCAAACAACTCATGCAACCAATCAGTATTAGCGGTTGGCATAACATCCTGACGATTTGGGTCATCAAATGCATTCCAACGTCCAGCATCCGTAGCCCACATATATTGTGTAGATTTACCATGCTGATAATCCAAAATTTGTTGCAATTTCTTCTCACTATACATTGGCGACTGTCCTCCATTGGTCAGCTGGTCGTTGATAGCTAATGCAAAACTGTATGAATCTGCCATATGAGGCATATTCAATGGAGAGTTAAATCGGAAATTATTATTATAATTAATAGATGGTTTTCCTGACTTACCTTTTTTAGTAGTAATCAAAATGACACCTCCCGGCGCACGTGAACCATAAATAGAAGACGCAGCAGCATCTTTCAAAACAGAAATATTCTCAATATCCTGTGGATTAATAGCATTAATATCCCCTTCCATTCCATCAATCAGCACCAAAGGAGATACTGATGAGCCTTTACCAATAGTTCCTGTACCACGAATATTGAATTCTTTGTTACCTTTCAATGAACCACCATCACTACTTGTTGAAATATTCATGCCAGGAACAACTCCTTGCAGAGCTTCAACCGTAGAACTAACAGGACGTGCCGCAATCTCTTTCGCTCCGACAGTAGATACAGCACCGGTCACATTCACTTTCTTCTGCGTTCCAAATGCAACGACTACCACTTCATCCAAAGTCTGGGTATCATCTTTTAAAATAACATTCAAAGGGGTACCATTCCAAAGAACCTCTTGAGTAATGTAACCGACAAAAGAGATCTGAATGATATCTCCTTTTTTTACATTTGACAAAGAAAAGTCACCGTCAAGTCCGGTAATAGTACCATTAGTCGTACCTTTCACTACTACAGATGCACCAATGACAGTTTCACCCGTAGCATCCTTGACAACTCCTGTACATGTACCACTTTGTTGTGTGATTTTCACATCGGTAACGCCGGGATTGGCGACCGCGTATGCTGCTCCGGTAGAGGCACCCATTAGGAACAGCAACATACTGACTGATTTTAGTCGTTTTAACATAGCTGTGATTTTTTAAAGTTTATTGAAAATCAAGTAATTCCGTTTCATTAGTTCCTTCAGAACTACTCTTACAGCTATATATCTGAATATCAGTGTATTTTATTTTTGTATCTCAAAAAGAAAAATTGTATTTAAAAGTCTATAGAAGGGCTTTTAAATACAATTTTCTATCTATTTTCTACCGAAATCACTACTTTGTACAAACAAATAAGGGAGTATTATATTCCGTAAAAGAATAAGAACTTCCAATAATTGATTGGGAAAGTTTTTCATCTTACAAATGAAAATAGCATCGGTTCATTGTTTTAAAAGGTCCTTATCTTTTTCAAGAAGAATCAATTCTCTACTTGCATATAAATAATATTTGCAAAATAATTCTATGTATAGTCCTGAGGGTCAAAATAAAACAATCCCCTTGTTCTTACAGGAAAAACAAGGGGAACTGCTATTCTTTAATTTTATTTTCAGTTCTTCGGTCCGTTACCAAAATCAGGATTTTCTTTATCCATCCATACACGTTCGTCATGCAAAACCTGTGGATTCTTTGCATTTGTACCTTGATATGTATAACCTTGTGCTTTATATGCAGCGATAGTTATGTCATGTAACTGATCTGATTCCAAAGGCTCCGTAACAGCAAATCTTCTAGGGATAGGATAGGAATCACCCAATTGTTCGTCAAATTCCTTACGCGGTAAAAGGGAACTATTTTTCATAGGAACACCAGAACGCATAATGTTAACATATTGATCAATCGGTGCATTAAAATAATGGAGATATTCTTGGATATACACTTTCTCCAGATCAGAAACTTTATCTCCACTTAAAATATAAGCCTCTTTCTTAAGCAGTTCTGTCAGCCATTCATCTTGCAGCTTAATAGATACATCATGAGGATCATTTACGTAGGGACTGTCATAATAAGGTATATGATTCTGACTGGCAACATAATCATATCCTTTTACTGAAGCAGTGATACCATCTGTAAAATACTCTTGGGCACTTTTTTGTCCATTCCAAGTGGCTCCCAACAGGGTGAATTCAGCCAAGAAGAAATTGGTTTCCGCTGCCGAAAAATACAGTCCATACCAACCATATTGTTGAGTGTCTTGAACCGGAGTAACATCCGGGGCATCCGGATAAGTATATGTCAACAGACCTTTTACCATTTCTTGATTCCGGTAAGTACACGGATAATAGCTTTTCTTGGCACCAGCTGCCGAGTACAAGACAAACAATTGTCCTGTGGGATCAAAATAATCCTCGTATTTGTCCATCTGCCCTGCACCTATTTCCACAGGAAGGCCATAATAACGTACCCAAGGTTCACCTGGCCCCCCCCATTCTTTAAAGACTTTCTTTCCGTCTTTAACCTCAGAAATTACATTCTTCTCTACAAAATCCGGCATTTCTCTTTTTTGATCAAAATAAGCCTGTACAACATTAGAATTGTAGTCATTCTTTTGGAAGAAATAAAGCAAACGCGGATCTTTGTTGTTTACTAAAAAGTCTATAAGATGTTGCGTACCTACTCCTACAGAAAAATCATTATTCCAATTGTTATCGAACTTACCCTTGTTATATACAAAATCATCATCCGTAGTAGCAATTAAGCCAACAGGACTTTCTGCTACCTGTTTTACTATTTCAAAAGCGCGGTTCCGATCTTTGTTTATCAAACGGGCTGCAATTTTCAATTTCAAAGAATTGGCCAGTTTGCCCCATTTTTTCAAATCACCTTTATAAATAAAGTCCTGATTATTCAAAACATCTTTGATTTCATTACTGCTCAGATAATTAATAGTCTGGTCCAGTTCTTTCAGCCATACTTCCAAAAGTTCCTCTTGAGTGTCATATTTAGGCAATAACAAAGGAGGATTGGTATATCTGGCTTGTTCTGCTTCTGTATATTGACGTGATCCATATAGGTCAGCATCTTGGATACTTAAGTAAACCAACAAAGGATTACAAAGATATTGGATGTATTCATAAGTCGCTTTTTCCTCTTCAGGCAACAGGCTGATTTGATATCGAATCTCATTAGCATAACGAAGCACTTCGTTTACTTCATAACCACAACCATTGGCTTCATCAGTCGGACGATTTGAACGAGTTGTATTACCTCCTGATGAAACTGTTGTTTGCGACCAGGTAGAAAGGTCATTAAATCCTCCAAACCATTGTGCATAATCTCCCGGTTGGAAGGAAGCTTCACATTTAGTGAACAGGAAACGGATATCAGGCTTTGTAATAGTAGACGGATCTGAATTTAATTCAGAAAATTCATCTACACAGGAAGTGAACATTACACTTCCTAAAAGCAGTGCGGCTGCTAAAGTTCTATATTTCATTGTTGATAATTCTTTTAAAGTTAACAATTAGAAATTGGCATTAATTGTAAATATGTAACTTGCTGTATAAGGCTCGAAACCACGAATACGGAACTCTGAAGCTGAATTAGAACGTACAGATTCCGGATTTAGATTATTAGGTAATGAATTATACAGATATCCCAAATTACGTGCACTGAATGATAGGTTCAACCCTTTTGCACCCAATTTATGACTGATGCTATTAGGCAAACGATAATTTACAGTAATATTACGCAAAGCGATATAACTCAACTTGTGTACCCAAATGTCATCAATTGTCTGTGCTCCCCATGCATAATTATTTCCATACCATGAACCGGCATGAGTGGGCTCCAGTTTTCCTTCCTGTACCAACTGTGCGTAAGACAGACCGCTGACATCCATTTTTGTTCCATCCACCAAGGTCGCAATTGTTCCTTCTTTAAAAACACCTTCCGGAATCATACCATCAGTATATTGAATACCTTTAGAATCGGCATATTGACTAGTCCAAGTCATACCTCCATGTTCCGGATCACGGTATTGCAAAGAGCTTTCCGTCCAACCGGCCTGAGTTCCGTATAAGTTACAGTAAGATGCCACCAAACCTCCAAAACGCATATCCAGTCCAATATTCAAACTTAAATCTTTCCAAGTTAATGTTGTTGCTACAGATCCCAGAAAATCCGGTGTCATGTTACCTACTACTTCCGCTGTTTTGCTTTGTGCTCTATATGCGCCTCTCCAACTGTCATCCCACTCCAACAAAGGTACACCGTTTTCATTACGTGCCTGAGTGACATCTGACATCAACACACCATAAGACTCACCGACTTTTGCCACAGAGCCGATATGATAGTCGTATGCGTTTACATAACCGGACAATTCAATATAGTTGGCAACATTAGGATGCAAGGATACAATTTTACTTCTGTTTCGTGTATAAGTGAAGTCCAGATCCCACTGCCAGTCTTTAGTTTTGATAGGAGTGGTATTTAATGCGATTTCAATACCTGAGTTTTGGATATTACCAGCATTTACCAACTGTTGGGTAACACCGGAAATAGCAGGAACATTGATTTTCATAATCTGGTCTGTGGTATTTTCCTTATAATAAGTGAAATCCAAATTCAAACGATTATTAAAAGTACGGAAATCCAAACCTATTTCCCATGAATTCTTACGTTCCGGTTTAAGGTCAGCAATCTTCATCAGTTTGTCCAATTCATTGGTATAGATATTGCCGTCATACATTTCCATTGTGGCAAAAGAATACGTCTGATTGACTGTATATGGGTCTGTATCATTACCTACTTGTGCCCATGATGCACGAAGTTTTGCCAAGTTAATCCATGAAGGCATACTTTCACGGAAAGTTTCATTAATCAACCATGAACCTGATACGGAAGGATAGAAGTATGAGTGATTACCTGTACGATTGGCATATACCAATGCAGAAGACCAGTCATTACGTCCTGTAACATCCAAATAGACTTGATTCTTCCATCCTAAATTTAAAGCAAAAATGGTAGAAATAATTCTTTTGCTACCCGATATTGTCGCTTCGCTCTTTTTAGTCTTTTTTGAGTTCTCCACGAACCATTCTCCAGGCACCACCATTCCTCCGTCAGTTGATACTTTTGAATGTTTGGAAGAGGTGTTGTAATACTCAAATCGTGCGAATCCACCGAGTGAAAAATCTTTTATCTGCTTGCTGGCAGTAAAAGTTCCCCCTACGGTAAATTGTTCTTTTATATCTTGCGTAATACCATAATACCCTCCTTCGTTTGCATAACCGGAACCTAATTGCTTATCTTCTATTGAAGTATAATAACGGTTCATATTAGCGTCTGCTTTAAATTTCAGCCAATCTGTCATCTTTACATTTACTTCAAATGTAGGACGAATAACAGTTTCCTTCCGCACATAATCATAATTATCTACTTTGAAGAAATAATTTTTAGCGCTGGAAGGAACCGAACCATATTGGTCACCATAGCTGGTACTAGCGATACCACCATGCTCACCTAAATATTTGTTCCGGAAATAATCTACATCAAATAGCGGGTTAATCACATTGGTATTTGCATTGACAAATAATTCACCCGCATTCAGTTGTGCATTACGCGGTTTTGAGTTGGCAAAGCTAAAAGAAGCGGCAACGTCCACCCAATCGTTCAACTTATGGCTAGCTTTCAACAACATGGAGTAACGCTCAAAAGTATTGTTTTCTGTTGTTGATTTGGCATTTTTATAAGATAAAGATGTATAAAATGATGTTTTTTCATTACCACCGCGAATAGAAACATTCGTATTTGTATTGAACCCTAATTTATATAAATCCAGCATATTATTTTTACGTGGAGAATAGGTAGTCCATGTACCATCATAATTGCGGATTTGAGAGCCATCATATTTAGGTCCAAAACCAAAGTTGGGTACCCCTACTAATGTATGTTCTCCATTCTGATTTACCGTAAACTGATGTGCATCCCATATACTTCCATTTTGGTCGGCATCAGATTGTCCCGGCATATATCCAGGACCATATAAAGTTTGAATATCCGGAGTCTTGAAAGCATGGTCAATACCAAATGTTTGAGAAACGCTAATACCCAGTCCTTGCGTACCTTTACCGGATTTGGTAGTAATTACAACCGCACCATTCAAACCACGAGAACCATACAATGCTGTTGCTGCCGCACCTTTCAATACTGATACAGTTTCAAAATCATCAGGATTTAAGTTTTTCAACTCATTACCATAATCGCTGGCGTTGTTGGCACCTGCATCCCAGTCTGCTGTCGTATTACCAGATACACCGTTATCTAAAATCACTCCATCCACCACATAGATAGGCTGGTTGTTGGAACTTAAGGTTGAAGCTCCACGAATCTGTATCTTGGTACCACCAAATAAACCACCATCTGAGCCTGAGATTTCAACACCAGCTACTTTACCTTGCAATGCGGCTACCGGAGAAATGGTATTGGCAGCTTTTAATTCATCTCCCTTCACTTCAGTAACTGCATATCCCAAAGCTTTTTCTTCACGCTTCAATCCCAAAGCTGTTACCACAACTTCACCTAACTGTTGCGTGTCATCTTTTAAAGTTACATCAATAGGCTGTCCGGTCCATTTAACTTCCTGTGTCTGATATCCCACAAAAGAGATCTGAATGATATCTCCTTTTTTTACATTTGACAAAGAAAAGTCACCGTCAAGTCCGGTAATAGTACCATTAGTCGTACCTTTCACTACTACAGATGCACCAATGACAGTTTCACCCGTAGCATCCTTGACAACTCCTGTACATGTACCACTTTGTTGTGTGATTTTCACATCGGTAACGCCGGGATTGGCGACCGCGTATGCTGCTCCGGTAGAGGCACCCATTAGGAACAGCAACATACTGACTGATTTTAGTCGTTTTAACATAGCTGTGATTTTTTAAAGTTTATTGAAAATCAAGTAATTCCGTTTCATTAGTTCCTTCAGAACTATGTTTTTCAATTTAATTTAGATTAACGATGCAAATATATAACAATTTTAATATATATAAAGGGTCTCTTGAAAAATATTTTTAATATGCCCTGATTTTTAACGTTTGAGATGTTCAAAGCATCTTATTTAAAGAGAGAACTGGTAACTTTTACGGAACTTTCTTGAAATGATTTATATTGTTTTTTCATTGAATATTTACCGTTTGTTTGGTAGTTGGTAGAAAACAGGTAACGTTTATTGAGATAAGAACCAAAAGAAAACAGGTGATGTCAGTTCATGCTGTTTGTCTATTGCTAGAGAAAATATACCTTTTATCTATAAAATGTGAAAGAATTGCAGGAAGGGTATATTCGCTTTGATTGAACCTGTGTTTGGCTGCTGTGCTATATGCTTTCCTTAGGAATGCCATACATACGACGAGTATATGAACGTCTTGATGGTTCAGAATGATATGTTGGATTCTGCCAAGTTGGAAGAAGGAATAGAAGAACATAGAAAGGAATAGCGGAAGAGAGAAAGAAGTCCCAATAAGCCGTAGTCGTAATCTTAAGTCCTTGAACTTGCTATGGGGCAAATTGCATAGGGCACAAAGTTGTCCCTTGAGGAGATAGAAAAGTTGGAACACTCCTTGTCCTGCGGTAATAGAAACATTTCTGTTACCGCAGGACAAAAGAATTTACATTAATAAATAAGTGTACCCGAGATACACCAATAACTATTACTTTCCCCTTCAGGAGCACCCTGTGGTATTTTTACGGTGATGCTGTGTTCACCCGCCTCCAGATCACCTAAATAAATGTATTCGGGATTGGTCACCGTACCCGGGCACCAGTTGGAACGGCTCAGGTCGGAAGAACTCAGTCCATTGGAGAAATTACCCGAACAAGGATTCCAGTTACGATAAGTTCCACAGTCATCTCGCCAAGGTACGAAAGAGATCACTTTTTCACCGTCCAAATAGAGGGTGTTAGGTTTCTGGTTGAACTCATCACCGCCTCCCCAACCGCCATGTCCCGTGGTGAGGTAGTACAGACGGGCATTCTTGGCAGGCTCCTTCAAGGTGAATTTTACGATCAGAGAATCCTGACGCATGAAAATCGGATAAGGCTGTCCTGCCTGCTCCAGATAATTCACTGTATTGAACAGCGGAAGAGTGTTATAAACCCGATGTTCTTCATCAGGATAATACTTCAGTTTCAACGACAGACGATGCCCTTTGGCATCCCAGTTGCCGATGTAAGCGCCAATCCAAGCTTCTCCTTCCAACTTTTCAGCCAGTGGGGTTACCTCCATTTTGTAAAGTACGGAGTCCACCCAGTCCTGCCCCTTCACCTTATTATAATTGAACTTGCGCACACCGAAACCGGTGAAGAAACGCATCAATTCTAAAGGCACATCATACTCCGCTGTAGAAATCAGCCCGTGGTAATCCATATTTTCCGAGTGAAAAGAGGGAACTTTTTTCAAATCACGCATGGCATCAAGAAAAGACAGCCGCTTGCTTTCCGGTATCAGAAAGACAGAACCGGTGCGGTCGTAAGCATCGCCGTCCGAGTATTGAACAACTTCCGCAAAGACGGTGCGATTCTTCACATAGTCGGGTAACTTCACTTTCTTTAACAGAATGGTGCCGCCTCCAGCACTGTATTGTACACCTTCTTTCAGTACTTCGGGCAATTTAGTGTTGTTGAAGCAGATGCTCTGTTGGTCGAAGACCGGAATTGTGATAACTCCACTTTGGTTGATGGTATATTGGTAGTCGGCCGCATCCATGCTTTTCCCCCACGACTGTGGCAATACATCCTTTCCTTTCTTCAGCGGGGTAATATGGGTAGCCTCTTGAATCATGTCACCGTTTCGCACGACCCTCAGTACCAATCCGTCAGGTACACCCACATTGGCTTGCGGAGTACCACGAAAAGGGATGTCGTTGGTATACCATACCTCGATAGTGTTGGAATTGATGGATGTTCGCAAAATTTTGCAGTTCATCCCTAAGTGTTTTCCTTCGCCCGTTTGCGTGAAGCCTTTGCCGAATTCGAAGGGAGTGACCGCAGATATCACTTGTCCGTTGGGGAGTTCAGCCCTGCGGTATGCCTGCCGGGTGGTGTAGTCGATGTAACTGCCGGTTACAGGTGTCTTGTCTTCCGGGCGGGGATCGGGACGGTCATTTTGCTCCGGCCATACGTTGGTCAATGATACGCGGTCACCGGACACGGTCATCAACAAATGTCCCGGCCGGACTCTCCCTTTGTAATTCGATTGGTAGGTCACCTCGATACCTTGCGCATTCTTCACTTTTCTAGGGTAGTTCTGCGCGTAGATCGTTCCGGTGCTAAGCAGGAAGCACAAGCCGATTCCTACGTCTTTCAAGATGGTTCTTTTCATTTTTTCTTATTTTAAAGTATGATATAACAATTCGTTTTACATGAAACACAAAATCCTCCCTTCACCCTATCCGACTCGTTACCAGCGATCTGCGGTGTAGGAACGTCCGTAATGCCCTTTAACCGGTATGTAGGCAGTGGCATTTTTGTAGCCCTCGCGTTGTAATGACGGATGCCCTCCTTGAGTCAATGTTTGCAGGCGACGGTAAGCGGTAGAACGAGTCATTCCGCAGACCTGCTGCATCCGGGCGCAGGTGATGCTGCGATGATCTTTAAAATATTCACTCAGCAACCCGTCTACTTCGATAGGCGACAAGTCCACCGTGTGCACCTTGTATCGTTCTCTTACAAAATGCGCCCGGTTTATAATACTCTTCTTGAAACTTTTTTCGGGCTGAAAGTTGATTCCTGTTATCTGTACTGTGCCACGGGTCATTTTCTTAGGATTTTCACTCTCTGTGGAGCCGATGCTGACAGAGAAATACCCTAATCCGTTGATATGGATTCGCTTGCCGTCACCTAATTTCTCGGACAGAATATCTATCAGTCCCTCTACCACTGCCGCCCAGTCCGAGCGGCTTACTGAAGTATAAAGTGTAGTTTCGTGTATCAAGTCCTTCGAGTGAATCGTCTGCTTGTTGGTATTTCTCACATGGTATTTTTTCTTTTCCCCGTCATTTGCCGGAGATTCATAGATATCAAATTTAATGTCTGACATAATGTACTATGTATTTGTTTTATTTATAGGATGTTATCGTGCAAACTTACAAAACATTCCGTTGCTTCACCTTAGTGAAGCGGCAGTTTCACCTGTGTGGCAACGGCTCTTCACTAAAGTGAGAAGGCATATTCACGTCAGTGAGAACCCAGATTCTTCCGGACGAAGATACGGATTCTTTCGTCCTCTTGCAAAGATTCTGCCGTAAATGTTTCACACGTTGGATTTATTTTAAATTGTCGGGCAAAGTTCTTGCAAAACTCTGTTTTGCAGAACTATCTTCACACCTCAAATCAATAAAAAACAGATTTAATGGAAAAAGAAAAAGACTCAAAACTGAAACAAGCCATGAAAGGGCTTGATTCGTTCCTCACCACTCATTATTCCTTTCGTTACAACCAAATAACAGAACAATGCGAATTTCATGACAAGCACAAGTTCGATAAATACCGTGTGGTGGATGAGCGAGAATTCAATACATTGGTTATTAATGCAATAGAAGAAGGTGTGAACTGTATGGACCGTGATATGCGCCGTTATTTGGGTTCGTCACGCATTCCTTCTTTTCACCCCGTGACAGCCTATTTGGAACATCTGCCACACTGGGACGGACACGACAGAGTAAGCGAGCTGGCACGCTCGGTAAGCGATGAAACGCAATGGGTGGAGGTGTTTCATATCTGGATGCTGGGCATGGTGATGCAATGGAGCGGTAAAAACCGGATGCATGGCAACTGCTTGATTCCCATTTTGGTTAATCCCCTTCAGGGACTGAAGAAGTCTACCTTTTGCCGGTCGCTCCTTCCACCAGCGTTACGTGGATATTATACCGATGACTTCGATGTAACTCGCGAGGGGGATGCCCTGCGCAAAATGCGCTCTTTGGCTCTTATCAATATAGACGAATTCAATCGGATGGAAGAAGGTAAACTGGCACGGCTGAAGAATCTAGTCCAAATGAGCGGTCTTAGTATGCGCCGTCCGTTTCAAAGCAGCTATAGCCAGCAACCGCGCCTTAGTTCATTTATTGGCACTTCCAATTTTTGCGATCTGCTGACCGATTCCTCCGGTAACCGCCGTTTTTATCCGGTGATGACCAAAGGGAGTATCCGTTTGCCTCGCATCAATTATAAACAACTTTATGCTCAGTTAAGAGATGAACTAAAACATAACCGCCGCTATTGGCTCTCACCCACAGAAGAACAGGCTGTCAGTTTACGTAATGACGCATTTTTGCGCCGCCCCATAGAGGAAAGCCTTTTTTATAGCTGCTTCAGTCTGCCCCAGGATGGGGAGAAGTTTCAAAGATGGACTATCGGACAGATTTATGAAGTGATGAAAAGGGCCAGTCCCGAAACCATGCGTGATGTCAAGATGAGAGTCTTCGGAAAACATTTAGCCCTGATGGGAGTGAAAAAATTACGTACCCACTATGGCGACCAGTATCTGCTGAACCGGCTCTAACTGATAAACCATTTCGAGGGAATGCTGAAAGTTCTGTCACCGTATAATATTGAAGCCCAGCGATATGTGGTGATAGAACAAAAAGTATTGCAATGCAGTATTCATTAACCCTATCCTGATTTAAATTTGACTATGATAACGGGATAATAGCTAGTAGAAAACAGGTAGAAATCACAAATTTATTTCCTGTTTGTAAATTCAAGGACAAAGATCATCTTAAAACCACTAAAGTAAATATGTTCTGATTATCAGATACATAGCTGTAAGAGTAGTTCTGAAGGAACTAATGAAACGGAATTACTTGATTTTCAATAAACTTTAAAAAATCACAGCTATGTTAAAACGACTAAAATCAGTCAGTATGTTGCTGTTCCTAATGGGTGCCTCTACCGGAGCAGCATACGCGGTCGCCAATCCCGGCGTTACCGATGTGAAAATCACACAACAGACAGGGACATGTACGGGTATCGTCAAGGATGCTACGGGAGAAGGTGTTATCGGTGCATCTGTAGTAGTGAAAGGGACTACGAATGGTACTATCACAGGGCTTGACGGTGACTTCTCTTTAAGTAATGTAAAGGAAGGGGATATCATTGTTATCTCTTTCGTTGGTTATGCTACTCAAGAAATAAAATGGACCGGGAAACCTCTAGATGTTCTTTTGAAAGATGATACTCAATTGTTGGGTGAGGTAGTTGTAACCGCTCTAGGATTGAAACGTGAGGAAAAGGCGCTGGGTTATGCCGTTACCGAAGTAAGGGGTGATGAATTGAAAGCAGCCAACACCATTTCTCCGGTTACTGCATTACAAGGAAAAGTAGCAGGTGTTGAAATTTCCAGTTCAGATGGTGGTATCTTTGGCGCAGCCAAAATTCAAATCCGTGGTGCTTCCACGATGGGCAATAACAACCAGCCTATTTATGTAGTAGACGGTGTTATACTGGATAATAATGTATCTGGTAATGATGACTTGAACTGGGGGAGTAATTCCAGTGACTATGGTAATGAATTGAAAAATCTAAATCCTGATGATTTTGAAACAGTTTCTGTTTTAAAAGGTGCCGCAGCGACTGCACTCTATGGTTCTCGTGGTTTGAATGGTGCTGTTGTAATTACTACTAAAAGTGGCAAGGGTGGTAGTGGATTAGGTATCAGTTTCTCTCAAACATTCGGTATCGACCATGCATATAAAACTCCAGATATTCAGACTGTCTATGGTGATGGTCCGTATGTAGGACGTTATGACGCAGATGGTGATGGTAATATCTGGCAACCAACACAATTCCAAGTGAACTCAGCTGGACAACATACCTTAATTGGAACTTGGGGAACTGGATTTGGTCCTAAATATGACGGTAGTCAAATTGAAAATTATGACGGTACAATGACTACTTATTCCCCACATAAAAATAATATGTTGGATATGTATCAAATAGGTTTCAACACCAATACAAATCTAGCTATTCATGGTGGTAATGACAAAACCACATTCTATGCTTCCATGTCTTATAAACATGCTGAATCCACTACTCCGAATAATACATTTGAGCGTTATTCTTTCTTGGTAAAAGCAACACATAAATTAAATGATTGGGTAGATGTTGCAGCTTCTGTGAATTTTTCTAATTCAACGCCAAGAAATGCAGCACGCAATATCGGTGAAAATTTCGTAAACGGAACATGGACTCCCAATTATGACCCCAAATATTTCCGTAACAAATATCTCGGCGAACATGGTGGAGTGGCAAGTACTGATTATGGTGACATCTATGGAAATGTTCCTGGTAAAACCTATTGGTTCGAAATTGATAAATATGATTATCGCCAAAAAGAAACAGTCGTACGCCCTACTTTTGAAGTTAATATGAAAATAACCGACTGGCTGAAATTTAAAGCTGATGCTAATATGAATTATTACTACAATCGTGGTGATAACAAAGAATTAGGAACCGGATATGCCAATGATGGAGGCTATTATAAAATTTGGCAAAACACAAAGGAACAAACCACTTTTGGTGGCTCGTTTACTTGGAACAAAACTATAAAAGATTATTATATTGGTGGCTTTGCACGCTTTGAATATTATAATACTAGCAGATATGAATATTCTGTAAATACTGACGGAGGTATGGTGGTTCCTGGACAATGGTTCGTTGATAACTCAAAGAATCCTAAAAAATCCGATGGTGGATTGAAAAGCGAAAAACGTATGCTTTCTGCCATTTTTGCTTTAAATTTAGGATGGAAGAATCAAGTCTATTTGGATGTTACAGGACGTAATGATTGGTCTTCTGCATTAGTTTATGCTAATGGTACAGGTAATCATTCTTATTTTTACCCTTCAGTTTCAGGTTCTTGGATTATTAGTGAAACATTCCGTGAGCAATTGCCCGAATGGATCTCTTTCGCTAAGGTTCGTGGCTCGTGGGCACAAGTAGGTAATGATACCGATCCTTATTATGTAAACCAGGCTTATGGATTTGGTACAATTGAATTGCCTAATGGCGGGAATATTTATACCAATACTTTAAATACAATAATGAAAGCCTCCAATTTAAAACCGGAACGTAAAAATGCTTGGGAAATTGGTTTGGACTTCCGTACATTTAAAAACCGTCTGAATTTGGATGTAACTTACTATAAAGAAAATACCAAAGATCAAATAATGGAAATAGCAACTCCTTGGGTATCAGGTATCAGTACACAATTGATTAATGCTGGTAATATTCAGAATCAAGGTATAGAGTTAGCTTTGAATACTATTCCTTTCCAAAATGAAGATTGGGAATGGGGACTAGATTTCACATGGACCAAAAATACGAGTAAGATTGTAGAACTCCATCCGGATGCAGCTGAATATATTTCACTTGCAGGTCAAGTAAACGCCTATGACTACCGTATTGGTTCTGTTGCTAAAGTTGGTGGAAGTTATGGTATGTTAATGACTGATATTCTTCCTGCTCGTGACGATCAAGGGCGAGTTTTGTTGAACTACAGTGATACGCGTCGTGCTGTATACGAACGTAGAAGTGGAGTGGTTCAGGAATTGGGTGATATGCAACCGGATTTTTTAGGTTCTATGTCAACAAGCCTGCGCTGGAAAAATTTAAGTTTACATGTAGGTCTTGATATGCGTATCGGTGGTTTAGTAGCTATGTATAGCAACCGTTACGGTTCAAATGCCGGCTGGACTAAAACGTCTTTAAAATATCGTGATGCGGCAAGTGGTGGTTTGACTTGGACAAGTCAGTATGCAGGGGGTAGCAATGGAATCACTTATGAAGATGGTGTTATTTTAGAAGGAGTGTTTGCACCGGGTACTTCAGCTACAGGTATTGATGGCAAATCACATGACATCAGTGGTATGACCCATCAGCAAGCTATTGATGCAGGTATTATCGAACCGACCCATGCTAGTGCATATCATGTGTTTAGAAATTCTTGGGGCGAAGGTGTCGTTAATGATGACTGGGTGCATGAGTTAAGTTACATAGCTCTTCGTGATATCACATTGTCATATCGTATGCCTAAAAGCATAGCATCAAAGATTGGTGCTAAAGGTTTGAATTTAAGTTTAGCAGCACGCAATGTAGGCTATATATATAATTCATTGCCTAATAACGTTCACCCGGAAAGTGTTCGTGGTAATAGATCTGCAGAATTCCGTATCCGTGGTTATGAACCATATATTAGAAACTATACGTTTACTATTAATGCCGAATTCTAATGCATAATGCTTTAACAATATAAAATTGAATTAGTATGAAATTAAAATATTTATTTGCTTCATGCATTTTAGGTGCAGGACTTTTATCCTCTTGTGCCGATGAGTTTAAAGATATAAACTCAAGTGAAGGTGACATTTCAACTCCTAATATCCGTTTTTTATTCACGGAATGCCTATATCAATTCGAACCGATGGATTATTCTGCATGGTATTATGATTTTCCGCGTATTGGTGCTTGGGGACAGTGTATTGTTAGCCCAAGTGGTAATGTAGACAGTTTTAATCTGATAACCGAGCAAGGTAGTACAGGATCGAATATATACGATACTTTACGTATGATAAATGATTTACGTTATCAAATTTCTCAAATGTCTGATGAAGATAAAGCACGTTATGGATATATTCAATATCTATGTAATCCTTTAGCTGTCTTTCTGGCAATGGGTGATAGCGATATGTATGGCTCACTTCAATACACGGAAGCAGAGATGGCTCGTTATGGAGGCACATTGTATCCCAAATTTGACACACAGGAAGAATTATATGATTATTGGTTGAAGGAATTGGACGAGGCTATTAACTATCTTACGACTAATAATATTAGCGATATCTTAGGTAATCAGGATTTCATATACAATGGCGATGTCAAAAAATGGGCGAAATTCGCCAACTCTTTAAAATTAAAGCTAGCAGCACGTCTTGTTAATAAAGACAGAAACAGAGCCATTAAGATAGCAAATGAAGTCATAGCCAATCAGGCTGGTATATTAGAATCCGCAACTGATGATTTTATTTATAATCGCGGAAGAACAAACAATCACTGGAACAATGATTTCCCTCAAGGTGCCGGACATGATTTATTAATTGACTTTATGAAAGACAACCGCGACACACGTCTGTTAAGTGCCTTCACAAAGAATGAGTTTAACGGAGCTGTAATACAAGCATTCTTGGATCAAGGTAAAGAAATTCCTCCTTATATCGCCGAAAACGCTATTATCGAAGACGGTAAATTTAAAGGCTGGACAGGTCCAGGCGAACCATGGGTACGTTATTACGGAGCCCCTTTAAAGATTGGTGCTGGCTTGGAAGAGAATAACAAATGGATTTTTGACCCTACAGGTTTATTGTTCCAGTTAAAAACTTCCGCAGGTGGAACAAGAGATTATGAAGCGCTGTCATTCCGCAATCAGGAATTAGTAAAAGGTATTTATGACTTCACTTATCCAGATGCACCGGATGTAACACCTGATAAAGATATTCAAATAACCCCATGGTATGGCATTTATTTCTCAGCAGCAGAAGTACAATTATTATTAGCTGAATTTAAATTATTAGGAGCTAATGCACCTAAATCGGCTCAAGAATATCTGACAGAAGGTTGTCGTTTATCTGCTTATGTATATGACAAAGCAGCGGAACTCAATCAAGTTCCTTATTATTCACGTACTTGTGTAAATGACCCGCTCGATGCTACTATTAAGATTGATGATACCATGGTTAATGAAATGCTCTCTCATGATGCTTTCAAATTAACTGGTGATACTAAATCTGATTTGGAAAAGGTATATATTCAGCAGTACATCCACTATATAATGAGCCCTCTTGATCAGTTTATAAATGTACGTCGTTCCGGTATTCCCATGAAAAACAGTACATTATTACCTTGGGAGGAATTTAGTGATTTATTGGATTATTCAACATTAATTCCGAGACGTTTCAAAGTAAGCGAACCTGCTCCTACAGATCAGATGCGTGATATTACAATTGCAGCATATAAAGCGCAAGGGTTCTCTTATGGTACTGACAATGCAGATCCTGACAAACTAAACTCTCAGCGTGTATGGGTAGATGAAGGAAATCCGCAATTTGGCGAAGGACCTAATTTGAATTAATGAAAAAACAGTCTGAAATATGACGCTAGTCCAAGTTTATTAATAAAAAAGGAAGAGGTTATGTGATATATTCTCTTCCTTTTTTATTATACCCAAAATCATTTGATATTCTGATATCGGCAAAGCATATTATGCATAGGTCATAGAGCCACTTAACATAAGCCAAATAAAAAAGGGCAGTACACTTGGGCGAAGGTCTGAACTTTATTTAAACAAATGGTAATGTGAGCATTTTATTGCTGCAACTTTTAAAAAAAAACTCATTTTGTTTATCATGATGAACAATTTATTACTATTTTTGTAATGTGTGATAAACAAAAAGAAGAAATGGAACGATTATTTGAGTCCTTTATCAAGAAACTGGCTATAACAAATACTTCTTTTGTACGTAGCCTGATGAATGAGATAGAATGGAAAGCTCGTCTTATAGGTATAAAGGGGGCCCGGGGAGTTGGAAAAACAACTTTATTGTTGCAGTATATCAAACTGAACCTTCCAATGGATAAAACCGTACTTTATGCCAGTGTGGATAATATCTGGTTCAGTGAACATAAACTTTATGATTTAGCTTCCGATTTTGTAAAGCGGGGAGGAAAATATCTATTTCTGGATGAAGTACACAAATACCCCAACTGGTCTCAAGAACTGAAAAATATTTATGATGACTTACCTGAACTTCATGTAGTCTTTACAGGTTCGTCCTTGCTTGAAATCTTAAATGCCAAATCGGATTTGAGCCGGCGGGCAATTGTTTATGAAATGCAAGGTTTTTCTTTTCGCGAGTATTTAAACTGGAATGAAAAACTATCATTGCCGATATTAACTTTAAATAATATATTGGATAATCATCTGTCATTATCTGTCGGGATAGTAGACAAAGTTAAAGTTCTGAAACATTTTCCTGATTATTTGAAACATGGGTATTATCCTTATTACAATGAATTACCCGCTCTTTATTATTCAAGAATAAATGAAGTGGTCAATCTGATTGTGGAATTGGAAATTCCACAGTTAAGAGGGGTTGATATTTCATATACAACTAAAATTAAGCAGTTACTATATATCATTGCAGAGTCGGCGCCTTTTATTCCTAATGTCAGTAAACTAAGCGAACGGATAGGAATCTCGCGTAATTCATTGCTGGCCTATCTGGATGCCCTCCATGACAGCTGTCTGACTATGAATCTCCAAAAAGAAGGCTCCGGCATAAGCCGCTTGCAGAAACCTGATAAACTGTTTTTAGAGAATCCTAATTTAATGTATGCATTGTCTGCCAGTCAAATTGATATTGGAAATGTCAGGGAAACTTTTTTTGCCAACCAATTGCGTTATTGCCACAAAATAAACGTTTCTAAAGAGAGTGATTTCTTTATTGATGGACGCTATACTTTTGAAGTCGGTGGTAGAAACAAAGGTAAACAACAAATAAATGGACTTTCTGATGCATATATTGTTGCTGATGATATAGAGTATGGAATAAATAATAAAATACCATTATGGTTGTTCGGTTTTCTATATTAGTACTCTTTTCGGTAGAAAATAGATAGAAAATTGTATTTAAAAGCCCTTCTATAGACTTTTAAATACAATTTTTCTTTTTGAGATACAAAAATAAAATACACTGATATTCAGATACATAGCTGTAAGAGTAGTTCTGAAGGAACTAAGAAGATGTAATTATCTGATTTTCAATAAATATTAAAAAATCACAGCTATGTTAAAACGACTAAAATCAGTCAGTATGTTGCTGTTCCTAATGGGTGCCTCTACCGGAGCAGCATACGCGGTCGCCAATCCTGGCGTTACCGGTGTGAAAATCACACAACAAAATGGAGCTTGTACAGGAGTTGTAGTAGACGCTACAGGTGAAACTGTCATTGGTGCGTCTGTTATAGTGAAAGGTACGACTAATGGTACGATAACCGGACTTGATGGCGACTTCTCTTTATCCAATGTGAAAAAAGGGGATATCATTCAAATTTCATTTGTAGGTTATCAAACAGTAGAGATTCCTTGGAATGGACAACCCATGAATGTAACTTTACAAGATGACACACAAACATTGGGCGAAGTTGTAGTGACTGCTCTTGGTATCAAACGTGAGAAAAAAGCGCTAGGTTATGCCATGCAGGAGGTAAAGGGTGACGCGTTACTTGAAGCTCGTGAAACGAACCTCGCAAATGCTTTGACAGGTAAAGTTTCAGGTGTCCAGATTATTCGTTCAAGCAATGGTCCTGGTGGCTCTTCCAAAATCCAGCTTCGTGGTGCGAATTCTGTAACAGGTTTGAACCAGCCGTTAATTGTTGTCGATGGTGTGCCAATGGATAACTTTACAGGAGCAAGTAATAATGATATTGATAACCCGACATTGGATATGGGTAATGGACTTTCAGATATTAATGCTGAAGATATTGAGTCCATGTCTGTGTTGAAAGGTGCGTCAGCTGCTGCACTTTATGGTTCTCGTGCCGGTAATGGTGTTATTTTGATTACAACTAAAAAAGGAACAAAGCGTGAAGGTTTGGGTATCACCATCTCAGGTTCAGTTTCTGCTGAGACAACATTTATGCTCCCTAAACGCCAAAAGACCTTTGGACAAGGTGAGAATGGTGTGTTCGATTCAACTAACGGCTATAGCTGGGGACCTGAAGTAACAGGGCAAAGCTATACAAAATGGGATGGTACAACTGCAAATATGCAAATCTTTGATAACGTAAAAAATTTCTTTGATACAGGTGTGAACTTATCAGAAAGCATATCATTCCAGCAGCAATATGATAAAACATCCATTTACACCTCATTGAATCGTATGGATGACTCCAGCATGATACCGGGCGCTAACTTAAGCCGTACAAACTTAACTTTGCGTGCATCTTCTACTTTTGGTAAAGATGATCGTTGGAGCATCGATGCAAAAGTACAATACATCAATACCCTCGCAGAAAACCGTCCTATCAGTGGTGCACGTGGGAATAATGCATTTTATACTATTTTCAATATGCCTACGACTATTGACATCCGTGACTTTTCCAGCCCTGTCAAAGACGAATATGGCGAAATGATCTGGTGGAGTAAAGGGGGAATCAACCCTTACTGGTCCAAAGATTATAATCCAAATAAAGATAGCCGTAATCGTTTCTTGATGAACGGATCATTGAAGTACAAATTCACAGATTGGCTGGATGCTGAAATCAAAGCCGGTAGTGATATGTATTTCACTGAGGGTGAAGAGAAGTTGTATGCAGGAAGTCCTACTAATAATAAGAACAGCCGTTATAGCACTAGCGAGAAAAAGTTCTTCGAAAATAATTTCAGCTTTTTGATCAGTGGCCATAAAGATGAATTGTTTGGAAAATTTGGTGGCAATTTCTCTTTTGGTGGTAACTTAATGGAAAGAAAATCTACAGGTTTGGACAATGCTATGGGAAAATTGACTGCGCCCGATTTATTCTCTCTAGCCAATGGTGACAAAAAAGATTTGTCAATAACCGAAACCTATATTCATAAAAAAATCAATTCTTTGTATGGAACTCTTGGAATCAACTATAATGGTTGGGCATTCTTGGATGCAACTTTCCGTAATGACTGGTCATCAGCTTTGAATAAAGAAAACCGTTCATTCTTCTATCCGTCTGTTTCATTGTCATGGGTGATCAGTGATATGGTGGGTAAAGTCGGCAAAGGTATGCCCGAATGGTTTACTTATGCTAAAGCACGTGCATCTTTCGCACAAGTAGGTAACGATATGGATGCATATCAGTTATATAATACATATAGTATTGGTTCAGACCCTAATGGCAATACAACTGCCGGACAAGGAAAAACTAAATACGATGCAGATGTACGCAGTGAGTTGATTACTTCTTGGGAAGCCGGTGCTGAATTGAAATTCTTCAATAACCGTTTAGGAGTTGATTTTGCATGGTACAAGACAAACGCAAAACGCCAGTTAATGAATATTCCTTTAAATAACCTTTCCGGTTATGATAACATGAAAGTAAATGCAGGTAACATTCAAAATACCGGTATCGAAATCATGTTGAATGCACGCCCTATCGAAACAACTCAATTTAGTTGGGATACTCAATTGAACTTCTCTCAGAACAAGAGTAAGATTATTGAATTATTGCCGGGAAAACCAGGTATGCAGTATGCTTTAGGAGGTTCTGACGCATTGCAGGTCTATGCAGTTGCGGGAGGTGCTTATGGTGAAATCTGGGGTACCAAATATCAACGAGTAGAAGAAGGAGAATTTAAAGGACAATTATTACTCAATGAATCAGGACTGCCACAGGCCACTAGTGACAAGCATAAGATTGGTGAACAACAGCCTGACTTCTTATTAGGATGGACAAATACATTTAATTATAAAAACTTCACACTTAGTTTCCTGATTGACGGACGTTTTGGTGGTGATATTTTCTCATTCACCAATATGAACTTGCAACGTAGTGGTATTTCTGAATGTACTGCTCCTGGCGGTAAACGTGAGGATATCGTTGTAGCGGGAGTTATCAAAGATGGTAATGGTTATAAGGTAAATGATCAAAGTGTTTCTTTAGAACGTTATTATAAAGCTTTGGCTACAGGCCGCGCCGGTATTTCGGAAGCTTATATTTATGATGCTACCAACATCCGTTTGCGTAACATCGCCTTGAGTTATCGTTTCCCGTCATCTATGTTGAAAAAGACTCCGTTCCAACAGGTTAAGCTTGGTTTCACTGTGAATAATGTATGGATGATTTCAAGCCATTTGGATGGTATTGATCCGGAATCAGTATATGCTACAAGCACTAATGCAACAGGTTTGGAGAACTCGTCAGCTCCGACATCACGTTCTTACCTGTTTAATGTGACTCTTGGTTTCTAATCATAAAAAAGAAAAAGAACAATGAAAACAATGAATAAATTATTTTTGGGGCTTGGCTTTTGCGCCGGATTAGTTTCCTGCTCTGACTTTGATGAAGTCAATACCAATCCCACAGCTGCCGGTGAGGAATATGTAAAACCTCAATATGCATTGAATAATTCTATAGGACAGGCACAGATGAATCCCGGTACTGCAGAACGTATAGTAGTCTATAATTGGGCTAGTGCTGCCAGAATTTGTGGAGAAATGAGTTTTCTGAACGTAGGCCGCTATAGTGATGATTATACATCTGCTTATTATTATCCTGATCTCAGCGCCAGTATTAAAAATGCGACGTTGGCTATTACAGCAGTAGAGAACCAACTCGAAGCGGCCACTACCACTGCACATGAAAAAGAATTTTTCCCGAACGTAAAGCAGTTTGCCCGTATTTGGCGTGCCTATCTTATCAGTGAGTTTGTCGATAATTTCGGACCTTATCCTATTGAAAGTTTCCTAGGGGAAAATCCTGTTTTCAACTCAGAGAAAGATGATTATGAATTCATTTTAAAGGAGTTGAAAGAAGCCGCAGCAGCTATCAACACCTCTGTCCTACCTGTTGAGGCAGAAGGTAAATGCGACCCGTTTGACAATGTAAAATATGATCCTGTGAAGTGGCAGAAATATGCAAATTCACTCCGTATGCGTCTGGCTATGCGTTTATCAAACATCGACAAGGCAACTGCGCAGACCGAATTTGAGGATGCGGCTAAAGGTAACAAGATTTTAACGGCTGATGAGATGTTTGCAGTAAAAGAAAATGATGGATGGGATGTCTTTTCCGGAGTATATACCCGTTCATTTGACGATCAGGTTCTTTCCTCAACAGTTGCTAATCTTCTGACCAATTTAGGTGGTATTAAAGTAACAGAACAACGTTCCGATTTGGCTAATTATGTTAAACCAGCTAATTATTTAGGTATTAAATATGACAGACATTATGTTGCTAATACAGATAATCCTACTAAACAATATTGGCTGGATGGTATGCCGGAAAATCTTGATCCGCGTGCATTAAAGATATTCTGTTTACCTGATGATGAAAATGCTGAGAACTACATAGATAAATATAATGATAGAACAGCTAAAGATTTCGTTCTTTACACAGTAGACGAAAACGGGAATCCGATTCCTAATAAGGATAATCCTGGGGAAATAAAGATTGATGCAACTCGTTGTTGGAATGGTTATCCCGCTGGTTCGCGCGGTGGATGGTCGCCAACCTTGGCTTATAACCAACTAGTGACAAATGGATATGGCCCCGGCTGTACTCTTCCAATGTTGGGTAAAGACTATTGTCAGGGCAAATCTCGCATATTCTTTGCAGCATGGGAAACTTATTTCTTGTTAGCAGAAGCTTCATTGTATGGTTGGAACACTGGAACAACAGCAAAAGAAGCCTATGAGAACGGTATTAAAGCTAGTTTTGAATACTTTGGTGTTAGCGAATATGTGAATGATTATCTGAATTCCACCAACTATAATCGTGTAGGTACTTCAGTCAAATTTGATCATACCACTGAACCGACTGCTGAACAAATGACTTATGTGGATGGATACAGCAAAGAACAGAAAACTGTTACTTATGAATATCCTACAGCTTCTAAAACTTTATATGGAAAAGCATTGAATGACCACTTGACTAAAATTATCACTCAAAAATTCATTGCACAAACTCCGTATTTGGTATTGGAAATGTGGTCGGATTTCCGCCGTTTGGGATTACCATTCTTTGAGATTCCTGCAAACGAAAGTTCAATGACTGGTTCAGACATGGTTAATGCTTGGAATCCTAATTCTTGGAAAGACGGACAGAAGTGGGAATTTTATCCACAACGTATGCGATATCCTTCCAGTCTGGAGAATGCAGATCCCGAAGGCTATAAACAAGCTGTAGAGTTGTTAGGAGGCTCAGATAATATCATCACTCCTTTATGGTGGACCGGACGTTAATGTCTTAACCTAGGACATTCATAGAATAATATAAGTTAGCCAGCTAATTCATACTTAAAGTATTGCGAATTAGTTGGCTAACTTATATTCTATGAGTGTCCCTTATTATGCCCAAAATCATTTGATTTTCTGATGCCGGCAAAGCATATTACACATGGATCATAGAGTCCCTTAACATTCATAACTACACAAAAAAGAAGGACTACCTTCTCACGAAGACAGCCCTTTCATTTGCTATTAATAATCTAGTAATTTTCTGGTAAATTTTGAACGCTCTCTTATCTAAGAAACAAGCATTAACGCTCTTTTGTTTATTCCTCCATTATAAAACTTTTCAGTATTTTTTCGGCAATATTTTCATTTTCCTTGCTATAGATAACAGATATATAAAATCCACTACCTGCCGTCTTAGTCATCAAACAAGCATAAAGGCAATGATCTGTTTCGCAGCTCCCTCTTAAATAAGTACCGAAAAACTGTGGTAACTCAAACTCCTGCACTGCCGACTGGTCTTTCACCCCGTCATCATTGGCATAGTCTTTTAATACACTTTTCAAGTCACTTTTTGTCATACCATCCGAATCCAAAGACTGAATGGTGATATAAAACTTGGAATTGTTCAGAAGAAAAGTCTCCTCTGTATCCTCCTCCACCAAAATCCCTTTTGGAGCCTCAAAAGTCAGACCATAGGCTGTCCATGTAATAGGAACCAAAGCTTGCGCACTTACTGATAGCCAAGCCAGACTTAAAAACACAAGAAGTAAAACCTTTTTCATTTTTAATTATTTTACCAATAAAACTCCGATCAGTCCACAACTGATTATTTATCCTTTTCACGGATTTCCACGCGACGAATCTTTCCACTGATGGTCTTTGGAAGTTCTTCTACAAACTCTATGACACGTGGGTACTTGTACGGAGCAGTCACACGCTTCACATGATCTTGTAACTCCTTTACCAACTCAGGTCCTTCCTTACCCTTAAAAGTTTTAGAAAGGACAATCGTCGCCTTTACCACCTGACCACGGATTTCATCAGGCACACCGGTAATGGCACATTCCACAACAGCCGGATGAGTCATCAAAGCACTTTCCACCTCGAACGGGCCTATACGATAACCCGAACTCTTGATCACATCATCAGCACGACCTACAAACCAAAAATAACCATCCTCATCACGCCAAGCCACATCACCTGTATAATAAATACCATCATGCCAAGCATCTTCCGTTAATTCCGAAGCACGATAATATTCTTTGAACAATCCCAATGGTTTACCCCTATCTGTACGAATAACAATCTGACCTTGTTCTCCATCTTCAGCAGAACGCCCGTCGTGAGTCAACAAATCTATATCATATTGAGGATTAGGTACCCCCATACTTCCAGGTTTAGGCTCCATCCAGGGAAAAGTACCTAAAGTCAACGTGGTTTCCGTTTGTCCAAAACCTTCCATCAGACGAATACCTGTGATTTTCTTGAACGTTTCATATACAGAATAGTTCAAAGCCTCTCCCGCCGTAGTACAGTATTCCAAAGAAGAAAGATCATATTTACTAATGTCCTCCTTAATTAAAAAACGATAAATAGTGGGAGGAGCACATAAAGAAGTGATATGATAATCCTGAATCTTTCCAAGAATATCTGCCGGTGTAAATTTCTCATGATCATACACAAAAATATTGGCTCCTGCTATCATCTGTCCATAAAGTTTTCCCCAAACAGCTTTCCCCCAACCTGTATCGGCAATGGTAAGATGAAGACTGTCACGATGCAAATTATGCCAGAAACTGGCAGTTACAATATGTCCCAAAGGATATGTAAAATCATGTGCCACCATCTTAGGTTCTCCTGTAGTACCCGAAGTGAAATACATCAATGAAGTATCTTCATTCGTATTAGGATGTTCCGGTTTAACAAAAGGAGTAGCCTTCTCAATACCTTTATGAAAATCTTCAAAACCCTCCGGAATATCCGGTCCTACACTGACCAACTTTTTTACTGAAGGACAATCGGGCATGGCATCTATAATATGCTTTGTTATCACATCTTCTCCTGCAGCTACAATCATCTTGATATCAGCAGCATTACAACGATACACGATATCCTTTTTCGTCAACAGATGAGTCGCAGGAATAACCACAGCTCCTAATTTATGCAAGGCAATAATAGAGTACCAGAACTCATAACGACGCTTTAAAATAAGCATCACCATATCGCCATGACCAATACCAAGGCTCTGAAAATAAGAAGCAGTCATATCCGTATACTTTTTCAAGTCAGCATAAGTATATTGTATATGCTCCCCTTTATCATTAGTCCATAACAATGCTTTCTTATCGGGTTCTTCGGCAGCCCAAGCATCTACTATATCATAACCAAAATTAAAATTTTCAGGGATTTTAATCTTTAAATTCTTTATAAAGTCCTCTTGTGAGGTAAATGTGGTCTGTTCTAAGAATTTTTCTACCATAATCTTATTCAATTAAAAATTGAGAACTAAAAATTAGAAATATTATGCGGTCAATGACAACACAGTCTTTTTAATCTCAATTTATTATAATATTACTGCCAAGAATTTCACAGTCTTATCGTCCAATGCCAGCATACCATGTGGAATAGAAGAATCAAAATAAAGACTGTCACCTGGATTCAAGATCAATTCTTTTCCATTTATATTAAGTAACATTCTTCCTTCAATAACCAAATTGAATTCTTGTCCCTCATGTGAGTTAAAATGAATCGGAGTATTTTCCGGTTTCGGTTCTACAGTTACAATAAAAGGATCAGCCTTACGCCCACGAAAACCGGAAGCCAATGACTGATATTTATACGCCTTGGTACGCTCTACCGACACTCCTGAACCACAACGAGTCAGAAAATAAGAACTCATCTTAGGTTCTTCACCAAACATTAATACATCCAATGCAATACCGTATTTACGGGCTATTTTCTGTAAAGCACTGACAGAAATATCTTTCTCCCCGCTTTCCATACCCAAATACTCTTCCACTGAAAGCTGGCAACTTTTAGCCACTTCATCAGGAGTCAGTTCCAGAACGTCTCTTAATCCCTGGAGACGCTCAGCTATTTGTTTTATCTGGTCACTCATAATCTTATTGTTTTATGCCTCAAAGATAAGGATAAAAACCGAAAGTTAGAGCGGATTGGAGCAAGAAGGTTGTAAACAAGGGGTTTAGAGAGGAACGAACTACGATGTTGAAGCCAACCCGAAGCCATCGAAAAGCCAACTGAAACCGGAGTTGCGTTACTATCCCGTTACTCTGTTCCGAAAGGCAAAGACGGTTTGGGGGAAGGTTTCAAAGCGCTGAAATACAAGCTCTATTCACCTTGTTCCGCTTGCAAATATAGCCGGATTTCCGAAATTCGGGCAGAGGGAGGCGAAAAAAGTTCTATTTCGGGTGTGATTGCGTTGATATGCTGCAATTTGCATATCGAAGAACAGCTCTACAAGGAATAATTTTGTAACCAAAAAATTTTAGAGTTATGAGATCGACATTCAAAGTTTTGTTTTATCTCAAACGTAATGCCCCGAAAAAGAGCGGGCTTATTCCGGTCATGTGCCGTATTACCGTAAACGGCAAAATCGCTCAATTCAGTTGCAAGCTGGACGTGGAGGAGAAATCGTGGAACGTAAAGTCGGGACGCGTTTCCGGTCGCAGCATCGTGGCGCAGGAGGCCAACCGGATGTTGGATAAGATTCGTGTGGGTATCAATCGAGCCTATCAGCAGATCAGCGACCGCGACAACTACGTTACCGCCGAGAAAGTTCGTAATGCCTATTTAGGATTGGGCATGAACCACGAGACGCTCTTAGCCGTATTCCGCCAGCATAACGAGGATTACGAGAAGCAGGTCGGCAAACTCAAAAGCCTGCGCAGCTATTGGAAATACTGCGTCGTTTACAAACACCTCGCGGAGTTCGTCGAAAAGCGATACAAGGTCAGCGACATTGCGCTCAAAGAGCTTACTCCGGCGTTCATCACGGACTTCGAGTTGTTCCTCAAAGTGGAAAAGAGCCACTGCAACAACACGGTCTGGTCGTATATGATGCCGTTTCGGAAGATTATCTATATGGCCGTCAATAACGGCTTGTTGCAGCGCGATCCGTTTTTCGCGTACAGCATCACCAAAGAGGAGACCAAACGGGGCTTTCTGACCAAAGAGGAAATTACACTCTTAATCAATGGCACATTCAAGAAGAAAAGCTATGAACTGATTCGCGACCTATTCATCTTCTGCAGTTATACGGGATTGAGCTGGACGGATATGGCGAACCTTACCGAAGCGAACCTGCAAACTTCGTTCGACGGGCATTTGTGGTTGAATACCAACCGTCAGAAAACGGGTGTCGAAACGAATATCCGACTGTTGGATGTCGCCAAGCATATCATCGAGAAATACGACGGTATGGACAAAGGAGACAAGTTGCTGCCCGTTCCGTGTTACGATAACTGCAAGAACAGTATCAAGGTCATAGCGAAGAGATGCGGTATCGAGAAAAACGTAACGTGGCATGTAGCCCGCCATACCTATGCCACGACGGTCTGCCTGTCGAACGACGTACCTATCGAAACGCTCTCGAAGATGTTGGGCCACCGTAGCATCCGCACGACGCAAATCTATGCGAAGATTACCGCCGAGAAAGTGAGCCGCGACATGGAGAAACTCGCGCAGCGTATCGAGCAGATGGAGAGCTTTATTTGTCAGGCTATTTAATGAACTTAAAAAACAGAATACGATGAAAAGAGAAATAATCACAATCAGCGAAAATACAGTTATCGTAACGGGCGGTAATATATGGATGACGGAAGCGGAAATAGTCGAATTGTTCGGTACGACAGCCGGAGCGGTACATACGGGTATCAAAGCCATCTTCAAAGAAAACACCCTGAACGATTACGAAGTTTGCAAATGCATCCGTCTGGACAGTGGCAACAGCGCGGACGTGTATAATATGGAGGTCGTCGTAGCCCTTGCGTCCCGACTAAATACCTACCCTGCGTCGGTTTTCAGAAAGTGGCTGGTAAATACAGCCACCGCACCCCGACGCACGACACCTCCGATTGTCATTCGATATAAGGACGGGCTTCTGAATTGAACTGGACAAACAAGGAAACGGGCAGGCTTCGCCACCTGCCCGTTTTCGTTTTCAGAGAATTGCCTTGCGGTAGTTTTCCGCGAGCATCTTCTCGATGTCGGATTCCCGATAGAGGACTTTCCCGCCGAACACGATATAGGGTATCTTGCGGTCGGTACGATACTCCTGCAAGGTGCGGCGGCTGACTTTCAGCCGGGCGATAACCTCCTTGTCGGTCATATACCGTTCTCCTCCGAGCGGCGGATGGAATCCGTCCGTGAGCTTATCGACCTCTTTCGTACATCTCTTCAAGGCGTGCAATGCCGACGCTATGCGTCCGTCCTCCGACGTGATTACGTTACTGTCATTCATCTTTTCTGTGGATTTAGCGGTTGGTAAAAATAAATATTAGCCGGAGCCATCCCTGAACTGCCCGGCTATGGGCATGAGCCTCTCTATCTCTTCGGGCTTGTAATAGAATTTCCGGTTGATTTGCGTACAGCCGATTGTTCGATTATCCCGCAGGGATTGCAGCGTGCTGGGGCTTATGCGCAGCAGGCGGCACACCTCCTGCCCGTCGAGCCACTTCTGCATCTGCTTGTCATTGCATATGCGACATAACGCACCGACTTTTCCCGTCAGCGTCTCCATGCCGGAAAGGAGCGCTTCAAAGGTTTTCTTTTCGATAATTACTACTTCCATATACCATGTTTTGAGTTCGGAGCAAATGTAGCCAAACCTGCGCTTGCTGCCTCCGTTTTCGGTTTCGTGGCAGCTTGTGGCGTCTGTTTGGCACAGTTTGGCGTCGTGCCGGTCGCATACTGAAACCATCTTGCCGACAATAGCAGGTACGCAGTGTTGGACGTTAATCCGTGCAGAGCCATAGAACCGGATGGATATTTCGCCCAATAGCCCAACGTTGGAACCAACCAATGTCGGAACCGACCAACGTGCGTATGCCGCTCGGATTATTCGGCTGCTTGTCGGTCTGTTCCTGCCGACCTTCGGCTGTCCAGCCTGATGGTCGCACATTGGTTTCTACGGTAAGAAAATATCGGTTGTATAGCTTCTGCCTGAAATGGCAGTAGTGTTGTCGGAATGGTGACGTTTGGCGTTTTTGCTTCTTGAAAGGTCGTCTCGGAAGCCTCGGCTTTGCATCCAAGCGACAAGACGAATCGCTCGGCTTTATGCTGCGGTTGAAATCGGTTCTCCCGCAATCTGCCCGAAGGCGGATTTTATGTTCGTCGGAACATAGCAAGGTGTGTATCGAGTTACTCGATACCTTTTGAGTTACTCTCAAAAGCCTTGCCCTGACGGGGACAATCGCCCTCCGAAGTCGGGCGATTAGAGCAAAATAACAATATTCGATGAACTTCCTGAACGCGCTGGAGCGCATACCCAAGCTCGTGGAGCAGTACAAGGCGCAGAACGTAACCTACGAGCGGGATATTCCGATTTTGCAGGAAACGGTCGGCGGGGTATGGAAAAAAGAGGATGAACTGAAAGCGCTGAAAGCGGACGTCGCGGCGTTGGAGAGAAAGATACAACTTACGCTCGCTCCGCCTAAAATCTGGAGCCGGCAGGAAAAGACCGAGAAAACTAAGTTAATGAATGGACAAGGAAAGGAAAATTTGAGTCAAGATATTATTTATCATAGTTATATCGGTTTGGAAAAACGAGAGGTATTAGAAATAATTAAAACTCCAAATAGATCAATAAAAATATAATTCATGGGACATTATACTTAGAAAATGCTCCATAATTAATTTCTATTACATAAAAATATGTTTAATTATTTAATCCTTTTCTTTCCAGCCATTTCGCCATAATTTCGGCTATTTTTGTATTATTCAGGTCTGACATCGGGAAATGGGTATTGCCGTAAATGCCTATTTCCGGCAAATGGATAACTGTTACATCTCCACCGTGACGATTGACGGTTGCTGCCCATAATTTAGCCAACCTTAGTCTAATACGCCATATATCCAATTCTGGAATATTACTTTTTGCCTCTGGTATATTATCTCCATAAACAAGCAGCATAGGGATTCGTGTAAAACGCTCAAACGTGTCGGGCGAAACCATAATATACTCTATTCCTTCGTCTACATCAATATCAGGGCGAGGCTCGTCATCGGGAAAGGAGAAGAATCCTCCACCTTCCCACGCAACAACCGCCTTTATATTTTCTGTCTTGGGAATTGTTTTCCATGTTTGCATTACTCCTCGTGAATGGGCTACCATAATAGCTCCACCCAATTTGTCAAACAAGGCTGCAATCGCATCGGTTTCCACCTCGAAGTCCATTGGTCCTGTATTCGGGGTAATCTGTCGAAAGAACTGTTCAAGGCTTTCTTTGTCCTTTGGAAATTGCACGCCCTCGAAATAATCGGGATAAACACCGATGCGCCATTTCGTATACCATATCTGCTCATCGAACACGGGTTCTACAAGTGCTTTCTCTTGACTGCGACCTGCATTTCCCCGACGCGGATGTGTCATGTTGTAAGTAGAAAAACCTTGGCGAAGGAAGATATTTTGAAATCCTTCCCGCCCGTCGGGAGTTGACTCCCATGTTTTAGAAGCTTGGTGAATACCGTGCAGGAATACGAGCGGATATGGTCGCGGATTGGTGGGTATCTGATAAAAGACATAACCGTGATCAGCATGGTAGGTATTTCCCTGCTTGTCTGTTGTAACCGTGCCGCCTATAAGGAAACTTCCTTGTTCTACCACCACCATAGGCGGCATTTTTGTTGTATTCTGAGCCTTGGCTCCACAAAAGAGCAATAGGCAGGTCAGAAATGATAAAATAATTGTTCTCATTGCAATATCTCTATATCTATAATTTAGAGTACAAAATTAGAGAAATCACATAAGACAGGAAGTACGAAAAATACGGATGTTTTTACAAATACTACGGATTATGAATCGACTGTCAGGAATTGCGGTATTCGTTCGGGGTACTACCATTTATCTTTTTGAACCAATTGCTGAAATGCTGGGAAGATGAATACCCTAATTCATCAGCAATCTGACTGACGGATTTGGACTTGTCATCGAGGCGAAGTTTGGCTGTTTGTAGTGTTTTGAGGTGGATGTGTTTCAACGCAGATACACCGGTTTCTTTTCTAATCAAATCACTCAGATAGTTGGCTGACAGGCAAAGTTTCTCGGCACAATATTGGACGGTTGGTAATCCTTTCTCAATGGGGAGAGTGGAAGAAAAGTATTCATCGAGCAGTTTTTCCAATCGGGCGAGGATGTCGTGGTTTTCGATAGTACGTGTCTGAAATTGGCGGTCGTAGAAGCGAACACAATAATCAAGTACAAGTTTGATATAATCTACTACTATAATCGTACTGTATTCATCGAAGTGCAATAGCTCGTTTCGTATTCGTTCCAGACATTCCACAAAAATGCCTTTTTCGGCTTCAGCCAAATGTAATGCTTCATTAATGTCGTATGAAAAATAGGAATAGCATTTCATAGTTTGTGCCAATGGGGTATCACGCAATAAATCCGGATGAAACATCAAAGCATAGCCTTTCACTTGATGATAAGCGCCATCTTCTTCCGAACCTGCCACTTGTCCCGGAGCAACAAAAACAAGAGTTCCTTCTTCGTAATCGTATATCCTTCTTCCGTATCGCAGTGCGGTATGTTTACTACCTTTCAGATATATGGCATAATAATCAGACATCCTTCTAAGGTTGGCAAAACGAATCGGGGGTAATTTAGAAAAATCAATCACTCCGACTAATGGGTGCAGAACTTCTGCCCCTATCATATTGCAGTATTGGCTTATGTTTTTTACTTCTACGTCTTTCTTCATAACATTGGTAATCATTGTACAAAGGTAGCTCTTTTTCTTTATTCGAATGTAGATAAATTCAAAGGAATTTTGTCTTCCGATGAAATTTACACTTTAATCTGTATTATTTGTACTATTCACACTTTCAATGTGTTGTAATTTTGCACTCGAAAAAAGAAACAATAATATGGATATAAAAAGGCGTTTCATATTGACAATTGTGCTATTAAGCTATTTTGTAACAGCAATCAATGGAGCTATTGTTATCACGGGATTGACAGATATGGCTGAAGAATTAGGATTGAATCAATCGGCTTTATCGTGGGTTCAAAATGCGTATGTGCTGGCATGGGGTGGTTTTATGCTGTTAGGCGGACGACTGAGCGATACATTCGGACGACGACAAATTTTGAATCTCGCTCTTGTGTTGTTCGGTATAGGTTCGTTATTAGCCGGCATAGCTCCGTCTGCTATTGTTTTAATTGTTTCCCGTTTTATACAAGGCATCGGGGCTGCTGTTCTCGCTCCGACATCTTTGGCGTTAATTATAGACTACTTTAAGGGGCAGGAACGGGTAAAGGCTGTCGCTTGGTACAGTTCCATTTCGGGATTGGGTATGTGTGTAGGGTTAATTATAGGAGGCATATTGGCAAGTTTTTTCTCATGGCGGTATGGATTTTTCATTTATTTGCCCTTAATCTTATTTATGTTGGTTATTTCGTTGAAGGTATTGCCTAAAGGGGTGAAAGAGAACAACGAAATACGCTTTGACATATGGGGTACAACCTATTCTGTTCTCGGTATATTTTCTTTTGTATATGCCATAAACGGAGCAAAAAACACATGGTTATGGTTAAGCGTTGCATTGTGTTTTCTTTTTCTTTTTATACGACAAGAAAAGAAAGTGTCAGACCCGATTATGCCACTGCGTCTATTCAATGGCATTAGAACACGTGCCAATATTGCCCGCTTGCTTTTTGCAGGAGCCATGATGGGTTTTTATTTTTTCATTTCTGAATTTTTACAGGAAGTTTCTCACTTTACTCCCTTGTGGGTTGGCATAGCCTTTTTCCCTCTAACCCTCTCCACTTTTTGGGGAGCCATGAGAGTGCCAAAAGCAGTTAAGCTATATGGGAATAACAAGACTTTGTTTGCAGGATTGACATTGATGTTAATCGGCTTTATCGGTATGTTGAAGATGGATGCAGAAAGCAGTTATTGGTCGGGAATAGCCATACCTATGCTGTTTCTCGGATTCGGACAAGGATTGGTTATGAGTCCATTGACCAATTTGGGGATATTGAATGTACAACCGAAAGATTCCGGTGCAGCGACAGGTGTCGTGAACGCCGCCCATCAAATAGGGTGTTCCGTTGGTTTGTCTGTTATGGTTACGGTTTCGTCCGATGCGGCAGAGATGGCTGAAATCTGTCATATTGCCATGCTTGTTGGGTTTGGGTTTACATTAATTGTTTTTGCCATAATGTTTTTGGATAAATATAAATTAAAGAGGAAAATATGGAATATGTAAAATTGAACAACGGTGTCGATATGCCGTTATTGGGTTTTGGAGTATATCAAATCGCCCCTGAAATTTGTGAACAGTGTGTATTGGATGCTATCGAAACGGGTTACCGCTTAATTGACACGGCTGCTGCCTATATGAATGAGCAAGCTGTAGGTGCTGCCATTCGGAGTAGTAGTGTAGCTCGTGGGGAGCTGTTCGTTACGACCAAACTTTGGGTTCAAGATGCGGGCTATGATGGAACGAAGAGAGCTTTTTATCGTTCTCTTGACCGCTTGGGGTTGGAGTATCTCGATCTTTATCTCGTTCATAAACCGTTGGGAGATTATTACGGAGCATGGAGGGCATTGGAGGAACTCTATAAAGAAGGGTTAATCCGGGCTATCGGTGTATGTAACTTCTCTCCCGACCGTCTTGTTGATTTGATTCACCATAATGAAATTGTTCCTATGGTCAATCAAATAGAAACCCATGTGTTTTGGCAGAGGGATGAATACCAACGGTTGATGCAGAAGAAAGGAGTACAACATCAATCATGGGGTACTTTTGTCGAGGGACGTAATGGATTTTTTCAGAATGAAATTTTGAGAGAAATTGGGGAAGCACATCACAAATCCATTGCTCAAGTTGCTCTGCGGTGGCTTACACAGCGAGGCGTTGTTTGTATTCCAAAATCTACCCATAAAGAACGTATGGCAGAGAATTTCAATATTTTCGATTTCAAACTTTCTGCTGAAGAGATGGAACGGATTAAGTCTTTGGATTTAGATACAACTGCATTTTATTCTCACGAGAATCCTAATGATGTGGAACGCCTTAATAACATTCGATATGATATATAGTGTTATACAACTTCATAGAGAAACTATCTCTTGGGGGCGCAGGAAAGACACATCTATTTTGCAAAAGAATCTATAATTGTTTTTATTAAATAATGAAATTATCTCTTCAACACCGAATACTTATAATGTACATCATATTGATAGCAGTCATCGGCAGTATGGCTGCTATGATGTTCTATGAGCGTAATCGGGTACAGAATATCGAAATGTTTATTTCAGACATTCGGAATGTAGAACAGATAATCACTACAGTTTACAACCATAGGAATTTATTAACAGCATTTCAAGCGGATTTTACACTAACAAAAAGCGAGACGGTTATTTCCTATCTGCTTTGATGGCCTGATGCTGTTCGCTTTATAAAAAAAATCTCCTCCGAGTCCCACTTCAATAAACTCGAAGAAACTGATTTATTTACTTATAAAACGAATATTTATGACACATCATATCACGGCGGATCGTCTGGTGGAATCCGCCATCAAAGCCGTCACGTAAGAACTGTTCCGCGACTTCGACAATACACTCCGCGCCCTCTGCGACGAGGATGATGATCGCAAGGCCGTTTTTCGCACCCTGCGTTATGCGCGTATCCGCCTGCACGTATTATGCGGCTATATCTCGAAAGAGGAAACGCCGGAGAGTTGTACTCAAATTCGTTTCCTGCATATCGTCATCGGATATATCGACACGGAGTTGGAGATATTGAATCGCTACGGAGATACTTATCCGCCGAAACCTCATGTTTGTAAACGACGTTGGACGGGAGCTGTAGTCGAAATAGTCGAGTTGATATACGCCTTGCACGAGATGAAACGTATTGACGACGGAGAGATAGCCATGAACGAATTGGCCGGATTCTTCGGCGAGTTGTTCGGCATTCGTCTCGATGCACGAAACCTTTACGACGCTTATACGGACATCAAACGGCGCAAGGGCGATAGCCGTACCTATTTTCTTGACAAGTTGCGCGAACGTCTGAATCTGCGGATGCAGTGCGACGATGAAAAAGAGCAGGAACGGCGACGCTGATTAAATAATGCGGATGGAAGATTCTGTTCGCATTTTGCATAAACCCAATCGCCGATTTTGCTATTTCTAAGAAAAACGCTATATTTGCATAGAGTTGTTCGACGAGATGCAAAGCGCAGCAGTTCAGCGCAGTTACACGGTTGCTAAATCGTTACTGACAACTTTCTTAATCTCCACTTTACGCTGTCATTCAGACAGATACATTAAAGTTTCTTATCCATATCAATGACAATAAAATAAAAAAGGCTAGTTTTTTCATGACTGTTTGTTTTTAGTTAATAATAAATTTCAGTTCCCAATTCGTTTGTACCGTCGTTACATTCACAAATATAAGCTTTATTTTGGAAACCAGTCCTAATGTGTAAAGAAAATAAGCGGAATCTTTCATGGAATGAAAAATTCCGCTCACCAAACTATTATATAGTTATATGATTCCTGATTATCAGATACACTTATATATGATTAGAATATATAATGAAAGCCAAAGTTTAACTCATCCGTATCAAAATCTATACCAACATTTTCACTCTCATATCCATGATTCTCTTTTTTGGAATATCCAAGGAAACCATACTTGGCAACCAGACAAAAATGATCAGACAATTTGATGGCAATACCCGGTTTAATACCAATATTCCACGAATTCAAAGCGTCATTTCCCTTCGTTTTTGAAGTAGAAAAGCCAAATCCGCCATCGGCAAATAACCGGACCACATTACTACTCAAAAAGAAATAACGTGCATAAGGAACAATAGTGAAAGTATTAGTTTTCACATCACCGCTTTTATTATATTCATAACCGACTACTGTACCGACAGACCAATCTTCACTTAGTTCATAACCGACTTCCGGCAGAATCTTGAAAGTAGTATTCCTTACTTCTGTTCCTTCTGTTTCCACTTTATCAGAACCTACTCCAAATGTTCCACCTACATACACCTGCGCATTTGCAGTAATAGCAATCAATGCTACAATAACAGACAATACAATCTTTTTCATCTCTTTTGTCATTTTTAAATTAAACTTTTTACCTATTGATTCACGCTGAAGAGGTTTGCCTTCTTTGTGTTTTGCATTGTAAAGGTACTGTTTATTTTATATTTTGCAACATATTTTACACAAGAACGAATAATTCCAAAACAAAAGAGAGGATAATTAGTTAATTATTAATAAAATACTGAATATTAAATTCAATCTACATTCCTATTTATTCTTATGTCTGTTAGCACGTTTTTTACGAAACTCAGCTTTCATCTTGGCAGCTCCCGACCCATGCAACCCTGTTATATAACTTTTCTTTTTAGCCTTGGTCTTCACTTTATCTTCTTGTTTACCATTAGGAGATTTACCACCTTTGAATACAATTCCTTCAGTGATTGCTTTTTCTATATCCATCGTCTCATTTTTTAGGCGTTAAATTCTGTTTTACTATCACTCTATTGCCGGTTTTGGCACAAACAATTTCCGTTTTGCGCAAAGTACGACCTTTCATATCAAAAATCAGATTCGGATTAAAATGTTGTCCATCTATCCGGAATTCCAAATGAAGGTGTTCGGTAGTGGCACGTCCGGTTCTGCCTGTCAGCCCTACTGCATCACCGGCCTTCACGATATCTCCGGATTTTACCAAGTTCCGGGAATTATGACTATAAATACTTTCCAATCCATTATCATGACGCACAACAACTACATTTCCATAAGCAGCGTATGTTTTTGCCATACGTACTATTCCATCAAACGCACAGCGGATAGTATCATTGGCCTTAGTCTTTATATCCGTTCCACTGTGCCCCCGGCGAGCTCCGTATGCAGAAATCACTTTACCACCGGGAAGAGGAAAACAATATTCATTCTCTTTTATACTATCCAGATGAATGGAGAAACTTTTGCGCTCATTAAAGAGCCCGGGGGTATTGACTCTGATATGGTTCACTTCCATCGCGGTAAAATTACTCTTAGCCGGTCCCCCAGCCCATGCTACCACACTTATGAACAATAAAAATAGTAATTGTGTGCTTTTCATTATCTTATTTTAAAAATAAATTAATTCTTCATCCTTGGACGCTGCAAACTCTTTCAAGAGCTCCAACATATAATCTGCCGCTTCCTGCAAACCTTCCTTGCCACTATATCCATTAATAATGGTCAGCAGATGCGTAGTTCCCGCCTCCAGTTTAGTACGCTCATTATCACTGGTTGGTGTACCGATTCCGCCCATAGCATCTCTGTAAACAGGCATTCCTTCTATATTCAACTCTCCACGTCCTATCCCTTCATAAGGTTCTCCGGATTTACCGATACCCAGCACCAATGTATCTCCTTGTATTTTATCCGCATCAAAGCCGCCGATGGAATATCCGTAACGAATAGATACCAAGTTAATCAGATCTACCAAAGTATCTATCTGATACAAGGGAATTCCACGCAGGATTCTACGGCAAAGCGCTTCCCCCGAAGGACGATAACGGCTAGGGTCTTTTCCACATTTCTTATAAGCCTCCCGAGTGGCATGAATCGTAACCATATCCTTAATGGAATCCGTAGTGTACATTTCACGATAGCGTACAGTGAACTCGTCTATCTTTTTCCACAAAGATTCGCTATAAGCAGTGTTTTTTACCGTAGCACGGATGGCTATACCGGCAAACTGCGGACAGGCTTTCTTTATTTCTTTCGATACTTTTATTTCCATATTCATTTTTATACTGCGTTATTCCAATGAGTGTGTTCCTCAGACACCTAAAAGAATGCCCGATAATATCCTTCCCGACCGAATTCCTTGCCGGCGAGCCGAAAAGAAATCATCGTTATTATGATACGTACAAATGCCGGATACCTCAATATGTTCAGGTTTCACACCGTATGTCAACAGCTGCTGACGGTTGGCTTTCCACAAATCAATATGCCATTTTGCTTCTTTACGGGCTATCTGATTCATATCAAACCCCGCCTCATAAAAAGCTTGATAAACTTCATCCCCTACTTCAAAAGCCTCCAATGAAATACTGGGACCGATGCAAGCAATGAGATCCTTCCCTTGCGAACCGTATTGATCGCTCATGACCGAAACTGTCTTCTCTACAATCCGGGCCACCGTACCACGCCATCCGGCATGAATGGCAGCCACTACCTTCTTTCGAGTATCGTATAACAAAACAGGAACACAGTCGGCCGTAGATACACACAAGCAATAACCGGGAATGTCTGTTACCAATGCATCCACTCCTTCCAATTCAGTATTTACATGAATAGTATCCACAACTTTCACATGGTCACTATGGGTCTGGTGCGGAATCACGAGTTCTACCGATTCCCCGGGCAGCAAGCTACGCAGCAATTCCCGGTTGCGGTTCACATCTTCTGCCTCGTCCCCGCAATATCCGTTACAATTGAACGAGGTGTAGTTCCCCTTACTACAACCTCCGTGACGGGTGGTAGAAAAACAAGAAATGTTGGGATATGCCTTCATCAGCTCATATCCCAACATTTTATTATCTGATGTCAGCCATTTCATTTCTTTTCCTCTTCTTCGTCCCAATCCTCATCTTCATATTCATAATCGAAGTCATCATCGGCATCTTCTTCATATTTATATTCAAAGTCCTCATCCTCACCCATGTCTTTCAACTCTTCCTGCAGTTTGGCAACATCTTTGGCGCGATGAACAATTGTTTCCGTACGGACACCTTCCAACTTATTGCTGTCTTTATTCAATTCTGTCCATAAAATATCCTTCAGCTGCTGTATCCCCAGACCAGTCACCGATGAGATAAAGATATGCGGAACATTATCCGGCAATGTCGGTTCCAACATGGCAATCAGTTCTTCATCCAACATGTCACTTTTGGTAATGGCAAGCACACGTTGTTTATCCAACATTTCCGGGTTGAAGGTAGCCAACTCATTCAGCAGGATTTCATATTCCTTACGGATATCATCTGTATCACCCGGTACCATAAAGAGTAACAAAGAGTTGCGTTCTATATGGCGCAGGAAACGAAGTCCCAGTCCTTTTCCCTCACTGGCCCCTTCAATAATTCCGGGAATATCCGCCATGACAAAGGATTTTCCTTCACGATAGGACACGATGCCCAAATTCGGCTCCAGCGTAGTAAACGGATAATTGGCTATTTTAGGACGTGCCGCCGATACAGTAGACAATAAAGTGGATTTCCCTGCATTAGGAAAACCTACCAAACCTACATCAGCCAACAGTTTTAATTCTAAAATAACCATCAGTTCCTGCATGGGTTCTCCCGGTTGTGCAAAACGTGGCGCCTGGCGGGTTGCTGTACGGAAGTGCCAGTTTCCCAATCCCCCACGTCCTCCCTTCAACAGAGTTATTTCTTGTCCGTGTTCGGTGATATCACAGATATATTCACCTGTTTCAGCATTATAAACCACTGTACCACAAGGTACTTCAATAACTTTGTCTTCACCATCTTTACCAAAGCTTTTATTCTTTGAGCCATTGCCACCGTGTGTGGCAAACACGTGGCGGTCATACTTCAGATGAAGCAATGTCCAATAATTACGGTTTCCCCGCAAAATAACATGACCTCCTCTACCGCCATCACCACCGTCAGGACCACCATTGGGTACATACTTCTCACGACGCATATGCGCAGAGCCTCGCCCGCCCTTACCCGAGCGGCAATATATCTTCACATAATCAACAAAATTCGATTCAGCCATAATTAATAATTTACTAATTTTCCAACTTACTAATGTGCCAATGAAACTGTACTCCATGTATCATTATGCTGACTGACACTTTGGTGGACTGCTACATCAGCACATTAGCACATTATTATAATTTTTCGACAGTAGCAACAATGTCGGCAAAAATAGCATCCATCGTACCCAAGCCGTGAATATGCTGATATTTACCTTCGTTCTTGTACCAGTCAATCAGCGGAGCCGTCTGCGAGTGATAAACAACCAAACGCTTCTTTATTGTTTCTTCGTTATCATCAGCACGTCCCGATTCCTGTCCACGCTTAATCAGGCGGGTCATCAGTTCTTCTTCGGGTACATCCAAATCCAACATAACAGATACTTCCTGTCCACGTTCGGCCAGCATTTTCTTCAACGCTTCTGCCTGGGCGATGGTTCTGGGGAACCCATCAAAAATAACCCCTTTGCTTTCCTTGAAACTATCCAGCGTGCTTGCCAGAATATCAATAATCAATTCATCAGGCAACAACTGGCCCTGATCAATATATCCTTTGGCTGTCTTTCCCAATTCTGTACCCTTCTTAATCTCAGCACGAAGCACATCCCCTGTTGAAATGTGATTAATACCGAACTTCTCTACAATACGTTCACTCTGAGTACCCTTACCAGAACCCGGAGCTCCAAAAATTACAATGTTCAACATCTTGTTTTATCCTTTATTTTTATATTTAGTTGTACAAATTTCATTCCATTACGGTGTAAATATCCCGATAGTTACGTCCCAAACCATCATAATCCAAACCATACCCCACAATAAAATCATTGGGAATACGCATGGCCACATAATGTATATCCAGTTCCACCTCCAATTTATCAGGTTTCAATAACAAGGTAGCAATACGGATTTCTTTCGGTTTTCCAGCTTGTAATGTTTCCAACAAGTGCTTCATTGTCACCCCGGTATCCACTATATCTTCCACAATCACCACTGTACGACCCTCAATATTATCATTCAAACCTACTAACTCTTTTACCTTTCCGGTAGAAGAAGTTCCTGCATAAGAGGCCAGTTTCACGAAAGAAATTTCACTAGGGATGGTAAGGTTACGCATCAAGTCGGCAGCAAACATGAACGCGCCGTTCAATACACTTAAAAACAAGGGATTAGCTCCTTCTAAATCCCGATTAATCTCACTCGCTACCCGTGCCACTTCTTTTAAGATCCGTTCTTCAGGAATGAAAGGAGTGAAACGTTTATCTTTGATTTGAATGGTATCCATAACCGCTATTTTATTAAATTGCTGCAAAAATAACATTTTTATTCCAAGTATCGAAGTATTCACATAACCTCTTTTTGTAAATAGTGTTATCTTTGTACGTTCAAACAAAAGAGATTGTCATGAAAATTATTTCGAGCACCCAACTAAAAGAGCTGGACAAGTACACGATTGCCAAAGAACCGGTTGCCTCCATTGATTTGATGGAACGGGCAGCCGAAGAGCTGACTCGTGCCATTACCCACCGATGGGATACTTCTTTCCATATTGCAGTATTCGCCGGACCGGGAAATAATGGGGGCGATGCGCTTGCCGTAGCCCGTATGTTGTCTAAACAAAACTATCACGTAGAAGTCTTTCTGTTTAACACCAAAGGAAAACTGTCGGAAGAATGTCAGACTAATCTTGAACGGTTAAAAGAATGCGGCTCGGTCTACTTTACCGAAGTAAGCACACAATTTGATCCCCCAGTCTTGACAGAAAAGCATCTGGTAGTAGACGGATTATTCGGTTCCGGACTCAATAAACCACTGAACGGCGGATTTGCTGCCGTAGTGAAATATATTAATGCATCCAAGGCACAGGTAGTAGCCATTGATGTACCTTCAGGATTAATGTGTGAGGACAACACTTATAACATCCGCCAAAACATGATACGTGCGGATGTCACTCTCAGCATTCAGTTACCTAAGCTATCCTTTCTTTTCCCCGAAAACGAAGACATTGTAGGCGAATGGCAACTATTGGACATCCAACTGAAAAAAGACTTTATTGATACAGCACAAAGTCCCTACTATATCACAGAGGAAGAAGAAATTCGCAGCCTCATCAAACCGCGGAAACGATTTGCCCACAAGGGAGCTTTCGGACATGCACTGCTCATCGCAGGATCTTATGGCATGGCAGGAGCATCCATTTTATCTGCCCGTGCCTGCCTGCGTTCGGGAGTGGGATTACTGACTGTCCATGTACCTATCCACAACCATGATTTACTTCAGACCACTGTCCCCGAAGCCATTGTACAGACAGACATACACGACCATTATTTTGCCGAACCCGTAGATACAGACCGTTATCAAGCCATAGCCATCGGTCCGGGATTGGGACAAGAAGAAGATACAGCGTTAGCCATGATGGAACAAATACAAGGTTGTCCGGTACCTTTAGTATTGGATGCGGATGCCATTAATATTTTCGGCACTCACCGCAACTGGCTCAGCCGGATGCCGAAGCGTTGTATTCTCACCCCCCATCTAAAAGAACTGGAACGACTGATTGGTAAATGCATGGATACTTACGAACGGCTGACAAAGACTAAAGAACTGGCTGCCTATCTGCAAAGTTATATCATTATAAAGGGATCATGGAGCACAGTTGTCACCCCCGAAGGAAATTGTTATTTCAATCCCACCGGGAATCCAGGTATGGCAACTGCCGGCAGCGGTGATGTGCTGACCGGTATTCTGGCAGCCTTATTGGCACAAGGATATACTCAAGAAGACGCATGCCGCCTGGGGGTCTACGTACATGGTCTGGCAGGAGACATTGCGGCGGAAGAAAAAGGAGAAATAGGGACCACCTCAAGTGATCTTATTGACGCATTACCCGCAGCATGGAAGAAATTAACAGAAACAAAAGGCAGATTTACAAAAGAATAGCTATATTTGCTTACATATATGATAGAATATAGAAATATGAAAAAAGGATTAATCGCAGCAGGGTTGCTGGTTTCATTGAGCGGCACCGCACAAGATGTCAGTACATATACTCCCGGAACCATGGGAGAAGGAGTGGTTTATTATTTGCCTAAGACCGAAATAGAATTGCAAGTCATCGCAACCAAAGTTGTCTACACTCCCGGAGAATTCTGCCAATACGCCGACCGCTATCTGCGCCTGACAGGCATATCATCCCAACCGGAAGAACATTGGGAAATAAACAGTATCAAGGTAAATTCCATAGGCATTCCTGATCCGGACAATGCATACGCTGTAAAACTGAAAGACAAAAGTGCCGCCTCACAAGTAGAATTGACTCCTGAAGGAATCATAAAGGCTATCAACACCACCTCTCCTATAGAAAAAGCACCTGTAACAAAGGTTGCCGATACGGCCAAAAAACGTATTGACCCACGCAGTTTTATGACCGAAGAGATTCTGATAGCCGGTTCTACCGCTAAAATGGCTGAATTGGTGGCAAAAGAAATCTACAATATACGAGAAAGCAAAAACAGCCTAACCCGCGGACAAGCAGATTATATGCCCAAAGACGGAGCTGCTCTAAAACTCATGCTGGACAATCTGGATGAACAAGAACAAGCCATGATGCAAATGTTTGCCGGCACAACAGACCGCACAGAAAAATCGTTTACCATCCGCATAAAGCCAGAAGCAGGCATGAAAGAAAAAGTCGCTTTCCGTTTCTCAAAGAAACTAGGGATGCTGGATGCCGATAATTTATCCGGTGAACCTTATTATATCTCCATCATCAACCAAGAAACACTGCCACCGGTGGATCCGAAAGGCAAAGAAAAAAAGAAAATGGATGGTGTTATTTATAATATTCCGGGAAAAGCTCAGGTTACCGTATTCACTCCAAACAAACGTTATTTTGACGGAGAACTACCTGTTACACAATTTGGAACAACGGAATGTCTGGTAGATAACCTTTTTAATAAAAAAGTAAACACACGAGTGATCTTTAATCCTAATACCGGAGGAATTGTGAAGATTGATAAAGACTAAAACTTCATCTCACCCCTATATAGCAAAATGAGGGTATCCAGTGCATGGATACCCTCATTTTCACTAAAAGACAATCAATTATTTTTTGATATTTGGTTCCTCCAATCCATACCCCTTTTTCTTATTCTCACCTTTCAGCCACAAAGCAAAGAACAACGCAGCCACACCAAAGCCTGCAAATATCCACATGGGAAGTGTATAATCATAAGTCTGCATCCCATCTACTACCGGTCCTTTGCAATACTCATTCAAGACAAAACCAATCAAGGCAGGCACACCCATCAACCCCCAGTTTTGTACCCAGAAGATCAAAGCGTAAGCTGTACCCAACTGCTTTTCCGGAATAATCTTAGGAACAGAGGGCCACATAGCCGATGGCACCAAAGAAAAGCCAATCCCCAATATAATCATAATGATAGTAGCAAACCACCATACATTCAAGATAGGTAACGCAAACATTGTATGAACAAAAATCAACAGCACAGAACCGATGATCATCAGCGTAGCTCCCTTGCCTATCCGATCATACACATTACCGAAAAGCGGAGTAAGGAACAAAGTTCCCAATGGTAACAGACTAGGAATAGTACCTGCCAATTCCGGATCTACATTATATTTCTGCACCATCAGGTCTGTGGCATATTTCAAGAAAGGGAATACGGCAGAATAAAACAACACACACAGCAACGCAATCAGCCAAAATCCTTTATTGGTTACAATCAACCAAATATCTTTCATACGGAAAGGCTCTTCAGGTTCCGCCCCTTCCTCTTCTAAAGAAGCATCCAGTTTCTTGTCATAGAAAGTATAAATAAAAAATGCTATCGTACCAATACAAAGCATAGTAAGGCACAGCAACAATGGAGCAGGGATATTAGGATGGAACACACCCTCATCATCAGTAATTCCAAAGAAAGTAGCGATAGGAACCGTAACAGCCAAAGCCAGCATAGTGCCTAAACGAGCTGTCGCCATCTCCATGCCCATGGCCAAAGCCATTTCTTTTCCTTTGAACCACTTCACAATAATTTTTGAGACCGTGATACCTGCAATCTCTACACCGACACCAAATATAGCATATCCCAACGCAGCCATTCCTACCTGGGTTTTCATTCCAAGCAAAGTGCTTCCCTCAGCAAATGTAGTAGAAATAGCATAATATTTTAATCCACAGCCCAACACCATCAAAAGGCATGCTCCCATCCCAGTAAAACGCACTCCCATCTTATCCAGAATGATACCACCGATAATAAGCATAAAGGCAAAAACATTGAACCAACCGTATGCACTGGTAAAAATACCATAATCCAGACTATCCCACAGCAGCTCCTTTTCAAGCATCGGTTTTAAGGGGGACATTACATCGGTCAAAAAATAACCGCATAGCATGGTGAAGGCCACCAGCGCCAACACACTCCACCGAAGAGCCTTGGAGTCATTGAGCTTTTTTTGAATTTGTTCTTTCATTCTTTTATAAGATTTTTGATTAATAGTTTTTCATGTTTAGCTTACAAAGATACAGTTTTTTAGGTAGAGAAGCCTCTTTCCATAAAAAAGTTCTATCTTTGCGTGACGATTAAATCGTTTTATTGTAGGAAATCGTCATAAAATTACTTTTTATAAACTTAACTTTATTGATCATGAAAAAAAGCAAAACATTTCTTGTTTGCGCCACGTTGAGTGGCAGCGTCTTATTTTCATCATGCATCGGTTCTTTCGGATTATGGAATAGTTTGAAAGACTGGAATCAGGGAGTAAGCAACAAGTTTGTCAACGAACTTATCTTTCTCGCTTTCCATATTGTCCCTGTTTATGAAATTGCTTATCTGGCGGATGTATTGGTTTTAAATTCCATCGAATTCTGGAGCGGCTCTAACCCTACAGCTTCTATCGGTGAAGTAAAAACAGTGCAAGGAGAAAATGGCGAATACTTGGTTAAAACCAACGAAAACGGTTATACCATTACCAAAAAAGGAGAAGACAAATCTGTAGATTTGGTCTACAACAAAGAAAACAATACATGGAACGCTGTTTCTGGCGAACAGAGCTTCGAACTTGTGAAAATGAACGAAGACGGGACAGCTACTTTGAGCCTGCAAAACGGAACCTCCATGACTGTCACTCCTGATGCACAAGGTATTGCTACCGCAAGAATAGCTATAGGAAACTCTTTGTTTTTTGCAGCAAGATAACAAACACAACATCATTTAAACACAAAGAAAAGGAGTTGTCCATGCAAACAACTTCTTTTCTTTCATAAAACAATACTACTATGAAGAAGCAAATCATGCTAGGCGGCCTGCTCCTATTATTAGGCTCCTGTGCCCCCCAAAACAAGGCAAATGCCCCGAATGCAATTGACATTGCCGCAAGTCTGGAACACCTCACAGAATTAAAGATCTCCCAATTGGGAAAACAGATCCGTTATATCCCTTTAGAAACAACAGACTCATCCCTGATTGGCAACTCTTATTCCATCAAACTATCTAAAGGCCGTATCTTTGTCTCTACCAACGGACGATGCCTGTCATTCGACAAACAAACCGGAAAATATCTTGGCAGCATCGGGCACAAAGGGGAAGATCCAAAAGGATACAGCAATGCCAGCTGCTTTATTCACCCCCATACCAACAATCTCTACTTTTATCGCCAACCCGACAAGTTGGTAAAATACGACACAAAAGGTAATTATCTAGGGCAAGTAAACCTGCCACAAAAGATTTCCCCATCCCTTTACTTCACTTTTTCCGACTCCCTTATTCTTGCTCATTATGGAGAAGGAATAGGACAACCGCAAGCAAGTGCGTTACTTTACTTCAACGAACAGGGAGAAATAAAAGACTCATTGCCGGAATTTGCCAATCCAGGTAACCCTATGGGCATGGATCAGATATCCAGCATCAACGTATTCAAGCAATTACCCGGCAACGCTAACATAGGAGGATTAATATATATAAATTACCAGAATGGAACAATGACCGTTCTTCCTATAGACCAGCCTTCACTTTGGCTGAGTAACGGCAGCATACGTTTCAGAAAAGCGTTCAATGACACAATCTATGACATCAAAGGACACGAAGCTACTGTCCATACCACCTTCCATACCAGACAATGGCATTTCCCAGCTGAGAAAATGGGACAAAAAGAAGATACAGACAAATACATCGTTATAACCAGTATTCTGGAAACTCCCAAACATCTCTTCTTTATATCTCTACAAGGATTATACGATAAGAAAAAACCGTTCTACGGTATTTACGACAAAGAAAAACATATTACTTATATGAATGATGCCACTGTGGGGCTGACAGATGACCTGACGCATTTCATGCCTTTCTATCCCATCACTTGTACAGAAGAAGGAGAGTATGCCGCTTTATTGGAGATAGGGAAAATAGACGAATGGATGGATAAAAATCCGGGAATTGTCCAAGAAGGAAAGCTAAGCTTTTTACAGGAAATCAATGAAGAATCTAATCCGGTTTGTGTTATAGTAGGACCTTGACAACCATAAAAGAACGCTGCTTTCCTCACGGAGAGCAGCGTTCTCTTTCTTCAACACGTTGAAGATAACAGTATGCTAAATTAGTCACGACCTCCACCCAATGCCTGATAGAGATTGATTACGCCTTGCATTTCAGTAAAACGGTTAGCAACCTGAGTTAACTCCGCATTAAGCAGAGTCTGCTGAGCCGTCAAAACTTCCAGATAAGTTGTATTCCCATGTTGCATCAGCAAAGAGGTACTTTCCAAAGCTTTATTTAATGAATTTATTTGTTTATCATAATAAGCTGATTTATCACGGGCCGTCTGATATTTCACCAAAGCCTCGTTCACTTCACTTCCTGCATTCAACAAAGCCTGTTGAAAACTCAGTTTTGCTTCTTCTTGCTGAGCTTTAGCTATCTTTAGCTGTGCTATGTTCGCACCTTTATTAAAAAGTGGCTGGGTTAACGAAGCTACCGCCGTTGCAATGAACTTGCCCGGATTGACAATCATACTTCCTGCAGAATTAGTCCATCCCGCACTTCCACTTAAAACAATAGAAGGATAAAAGGCGGAACGAGCCTGATTTGTGGCATAGAAAGCTGCTTCCAACGAACGCTCCGCACTGCGTACATCGGGACGGTTGGCAAGCATTTGCACAGGGATGCCTACCGGGAAATGTTCCTTCAACATGTAAGAGCTGTCCCATGTGCCCGTCCTCTTAATAGCATGAGGAGGTTCAGCCAACAACAACGACAAACTGTTTTCTACCTGGTTAATTTGTTCTTTCAGATCAAGAACTGAAGTACATATAGTATAGTATGTAGCTTCCATTTGTGAAACGGCAGCTTCATTTGCCAATCCGGCTTCCATCAGAGCACGGGTCGCATCTACGGTTTCTTTCCAAGACTTTTCAGTCCGGACAGAGATGACCAGCTGATTGTCCAGCATCAGCAAGGTATAGTAAGTATTAGCTATACCGGCTATCAGCTGTGTCCGGACAGCCTGTTTATAGTCACGGCTCTGTTCCAGCAATGCTTTCGCCTGGCGTTTCGCATTACGGATACGGCCGAAAATATCAATTTCCCAACTTGCCGCGACTGGTAAAGTATAAGTTTGTGCAGCTTTTCCTTTGTCAAAACTACTTGCTGTCCCCTGAGGTGACAGAGCGAAAGAAGGCAGATAAGCCAATTTGGCTGACAGCATAGCAGCTTCCGCCTCCTTCACACGCCATTGTGCTGACTGCAAATCCGTATTGTTCCGCAAGCCTTGCTCTATCAATTCCTGAAGCCGCGGATCAGTAAAAATCTCCTGCCAGCTCAGATTGCCGATATTATCCACGGTATCAGCAACCGCCACCTCTTCCCCATACAAATTATCGGGCACTTCAGTTGCAGGTTTATATTTGGTATATATGCCGCAGCTACTCAGTGTGAGTGCTGCGACAGTCAGAGTGATGATCTGTTTTTTCATTTTTTCTCTTCGTTTTTGCTTTCAATGTGGTGTTGTCTTTCTTCTTTTGCTTCTACACATTCCTCTTGAATCTGCCAATCGGCCGCCGGCTGAAACTGAATAGGACGTACCTTTTCCTGTAAATATTGGAATACGATAAACAAAGAAGGTACAATAAACAGCAACGCCAGCGTACCGATCACCATACCACCCACAGTACCTGTTCCCAGTGAACTGTTTCCATTAGCACCTACTCCACTGGCAACCATCAACGGGAACAGACCGAAAATCATTGTTCCAGCCGTCATCAAGATAGGACGCAAACGGGCTTTGGCGGCAGAAAGTGCGGCGGAAGTCAGACTCATACCTGCCTTACGACGCTCGGCGGCGTACTCGGTCAACAAAATGGCAGTCTTAGCAAGCAAACCAATCAACATAATCAAACCAGTCTGCAAATAAATATTGTTCTCCAGTCCCATCATCTTTGCAAACAGGAAGCTACCCATCAACCCAAACGGAACAGACAACAACACTGCAAACGGAATGAGGAAACTTTCATAAAGTGCACTTAAAATCAGGTAAATCATCAAGAAACAGATAGCAAAGATGATAATGGTAGTACCTCCTTGGTCGGTCTCTTCACGAGTAATACCACCAAAATCGTACCCAAAACCTTTGGGAAGTGCCTGTACGGCAGTTTCCTGAACGGCACGGATAGCATCACCGGTACTATACCCTTCGGCAGGCATTGCATTTACAGCAATAGAGTTGAACATATTAAAACGGCTCAACGATTCTGCCCCATAACTGCGGGTCAATGTCACAAACTGGCTGAGAGGAGCCATCTCGCCATTAGACATACGCACAAAGATATTATTCAATGAGCTTTCATCCACACGATATTTCGGATCTGCCTGAATCATAACCTTATACACTTTAGAAAAACGATTAAAATTTGAGACATACTGCCCACCATAATAGCCAGACAATGTGCTTAGCACAGCATCCGGAGTGATACCGGCACGCTTACATTTGGACGCATCCACTTCTACCGTCCATTGCGGATAACGGATATCAAAAGTAGAGTATGCCATCGCGATCTCGGGACGTTGGTTCAGAGCACCCAGATATTGTTGAGTGGTATTGAAGAAAGTGCCCACATCACCACCTTGTTTATCCTGCATATGGAGTTCCAACGCATTACCCATACCATACCCCGGAATCATACCCGGAGAAATAGCAAATATACTGGCATCCTTGATATCCGCCGTACGACCATACACTTGTCCGATTACAGCCTGAACATCATTTTCCTTTCCTTCACGCTCATCCCAAGGTTTCAGCTTCAGAATCAACATACCAAAAGAATTACCCTGTCCGGCTAGCAGACCATAACCTGCCACACGCTGCACATGCAGCACCTGAGGAATATCCATCATGCGCTTTTCAATACGCATCATTACGTCATTAGTCGTTTTTAATGAACTACCTGCCGCCGTGCTGACATTCACAAATACAACCCCCTGGTCTTCATCAGGCACCAAACTGGTTTTAGTTGTATTCATTAAGAAAGCCAATAGTACTACCGAGGCCACAAGAAGTGTCCATACCATCCATTTGCGTTTAATAAAGAACAATACCCCTTTCTTATATCTTTCAATCATTGCATCGAAAGCAGCATTGAACGCTTTACGGAAACGTGCTGCAAAATTATTTTTTTCTGTCCCATCCTCATTGATATACGGTTTCAAGAACAAAGCACACAGCGCCGGACTCAAAGTCAGTGCATTGACGGCAGAGATACCTACGGCAACCGCCATAGTCAAACCAAACTGAGTATAGAAAGTACCGGAAGTTCCACTCATAAACGAAACCGGAATAAACACAGCCATAAATACCAACGAGGAAGAAATGACCGCATTACTAATCCCCTTCATCGCATCAATACTAGCCATATAAGAAGAACGATACCCCACATCAAAACGCGCCTGCACCGCCTCGACGACAACGATAGCATCATCCACCACCGTACCGATCACCAACACCAAAGCAAACAGGGTAATCAGGTTGATACTGAATCCTGCTATGGACATAAAAGCAAATGTACCAATCAAGGATACAATGATCCCCACCAACGGAATAATAGTAGAACGAATATCCTGCAAGAATACATATACAATTAAGATTACCAAAAAAATGGCCTCAAACAAGGTCTTTATCACCTCATGAATAGATGCATACAAAAAGTCATTGGAGCTCATTACCTGAACCATCTCCACCCCTTTGGGCAGATCTTTCTTTGCTTCTTCCAAAAAGGCATCAATATTATTATTTACTTCTGTTGCATTAGATCCTGCCGTCTGAAAAATCATACAGGAAATACCAGGATGACCATTCATAGCCCCGTGATAGGCATAGCTTTCCTCGCCCATCTCTATATCGGCAATTTCTTTCAGCTTCAACACTTCGCCATTATCCGAAGACCGGATCACAATTTCCCCAAACTCTTCCGGAGTAATCAAACGACCTTTGTACTTCATTGTATATTGATAAGTTTCATCAGAGTTTTCGCCGAATGAGCCGGTAGCCGATTCAATATTCTGTTCAGCCAACACTTGTGTCACATCCGATGGAATCAATTTATACTGGGCCATCACGTCAGGCTTCATCCAGATACGCATACTATAGTCACCACCCATAATCATCATATCACCCACACCCTGGATACGAAGAATTGCAGGTTTCAAATTAATACTGATATAGTTGGACAAGAATTTCTCATCATACGAATCATCCGGACTATATAGTGAGAACATCTGCAAAATACTGGTCTGCCGCTTTGAGGTAGTCACACCCACCTGAGTCACTTCGGCAGGAAGCTGTCCGGTCGCCTTGGATACACGATTTTGCACATTAACAGCCGCCATATCAGGATCTGTCCCTTGTTTAAAATACACAGTAATATCTACAACTCCGGCATTTGAAGCGGTAGAAGTCATATAAGTCATATTTTCCACACCGTTAATCGCTTCCTCCAACGGAGCGATAACACTCTTCTGAAGAGTTTCCGCACTGGCACCGAAATAAGAAGTGCTTACCTGAATGGTAGGCGGAGCTATATCCGGGTATTGCTCGACGGGCAAAGTGAACAACCCGATAATCCCCACTACTACTATCGAAATAGAAATAACAGCCGACAGGATGGGACGTTCTATAAAGGTTCTTAAATTCATTTTCTTCTTAGTTTTGTTTTACTTTAACCGGAGTACCTTCACGCAGCAAGCCTACGCCTTCTGCAACAATGATATCTCCCTCTTTCAATCCATCGTTCACGATATATTCCTGTCCTCCATTTACACGGGTCACACTAACAGGAGCTGATTGTGCCTTGCCGTCCACGACTTTATATACATATGTAATATCCTGAATTTCAAAAGTTGTAGCCTGAGGAATAACCAAACTTCCTTTCATCGTAACCGGAAGGATCACATTTCCCGATGTTCCGCTATACAGCAACCCATTCTTATTCGGGAATACGGCACGCAGACTCGCGGTACCCGTATTACGGTCTACCACCCCACTGATGGTTTCAATACGCCCCTTTTCGCCATACATAGACTTGTCATTCAATTGCAGTTCCACTTCCGGCATATTTTTCAACGCTTCTGCTTTGGAACCATATTGACGGGTCAGAGCCAACAATTGATTTTCAGTCATCGAAAAATAAACATACATATCCGAATTATCAGAAACCGTAGTCAACGGTTGTGGCAAACTGGCACTAACCAATGCACCTACCCGATAAGGCAATGTACCAATCACTCCATCCGCAGGACTTTTCACTTCTGTATACGAAAGATTATTGCGAGCACTCACCTCCTGCGCTTTCGCCTGGGCCAACTGGGCCTTGGCAGTAAGCCATGAATTTTCTGCCGTCTTCAAATCAAATTCAGAAACTACTTTCTTTGCAAACAATTCTTTCTTGCTATCGTATGTCAACTGTGCTGTTGCCAATCCGGCTTTCGCCGATTCCACATTAGCCACAGCAGTTTCCAATGCCGCCTTATAAGGTACTTGATCAATAATAAATAAGATTTGTCCTTTACGTACTGCCTGTCCTTCCTCCACACAAAGTTGTGTTAGGAAACCGGAAACTTGCGGATAAATATCAATATCCTGACGTCCGCGGATCGTAGCCGAATAAGTAGTAGACAAAACTTTATCCGACGGCGATACTTTCAATACCGCATATTCCGCCTCCATTTGTGCAACAGGCGCCTGTTTACACGACGCTGTCAAAGCAGCACAACCAACTAATACTATTAGTCGCATCCATTTTCTGTTCAATGTCATCATATTCCAATCTTTTAATTTCGGACGCAAAGGTAGATGGAATTTCTCAAGCCGACACATTCAATTATTAGCCACCATTGTTCAAATTCAGAACATATTTCCTATTATAACAAAAATAATAGTTAATTTTGCATCAAAACAAGAATAAACATGGAAATATTGAGTTTACCAGAGAATGAACCGTTTATCACCGGAATAGAAGAAAGTATAGATATATGCTCCAATCAGATTATGAAATTAGCAGACGCATCTATTTTTCATTGCCGTAGCGGAAAAGCCCACATAGAAATTGATTTGCAGGCGTACGAAGTGACGGAGAACACCCAACTTCTGCTTCTCCCCGGCAGTATCTTCAATTGTACCTGCGCCAGCCATGATTTTACCGTTTCCTATATTGTTTTTTCCGACACCCTTTTCAGGGAGATCACCTCACGTCTGGATCCCTCCTTCTTTCACTTTCTAAAAGAGCATCCATGCATTGTCATCCCTGAAGAACGTGTAAAACCATTCATCGGGCTCAGCTTGGTCATGAAAGATCTTTATGAAGACAGGGATAATAGTTTCCGCATTCAGATCTTCAAAAATTTCATTCAAAACTTCATTCTGGACTTCTATGACAAGACCCAACACCTGTTCCTGCAAAAAAAGACCGAAGGAATAAATCGTCAGGAAGAGATATTCAAACGTTTCATCCAATTGATTCATAAACATTGTACCACCCAACGTGAAGTATCTTTTTATGCAGCCGAACTGTTCATCACTCCCCGTTACCTTTCCACAATCGTACAAAACGTATCCGGCAACACAGCCAAAAGCATTATTGACCGACATGTAATTCTTGAGATTAAAGCATTATTACAATCCACGTCCCTAAGTATTCAAGAGATCTCCAACCGATTATCTTTCCCTGACCAATCTTTTTTTGGCCGCTATTTCAAGAAACATACAGGCAAATCCCCTCTTCAATACCGAAACCAGTCTTAAAACAAAAAAAGCTGCTTTCAATAAAGAAAGCAGCTTTTTCCTGTTTATATAGGGTGAATTAATTATTCAGCCAATTTATTGTCTGAACCCAGCACGTTAATAATTTTGTGCTTGTACAGTTTTTCCATATTGTCACGAGCCGGACCTAAGTACTTACGAGGGTCAAATTCAGCTGGTTTTTCAGCAAATACTTTGCGAACAGCAGCAGTCATAGCCAGACGAGAGTCTGAGTCAATGTTGATTTTGCAAACAGCAGACTTGGCAGCCTTTCGCAATTCTTCTTCAGGGATACCGATAGCAGCCTTCAATGCACCACCATACTTGTTGATTGTCTCAACTTCTTCCTGAGGAACTGATGAAGAACCATGAAGAACGATGGGGAATCCCGGAAGTTTTTCCATTACAGCATCCAATACTTCGAATGCCAAAGGAGGAGGAACCATACGACCTGTAGCAGGATCAATGTGACACTGTTCCGGAGTAAATTTGTATGCACCGTGAGAAGTACCGATAGAGATAGCCAATGAGTCGCAACCTGTACGAGTTGCAAAATCAATTACTTCTTCAGGGTCAGTATAAGTATGATGATCAGAAGAAACTTCATCTTCCACACCGGCCAATACACCCAACTCACCTTCTACAGTTACATCAAACTGATGAGCGTAGTCAACCACCTTCTTTGTCAAAGCTACGTTTTCTTCATAAGGCAGATGAGAACCGTCGATCATTACAGAAGAGAAACCTGAGTCGATACAGCTCTTGCAAGTTTCGAAAGTATCTCCGTGGTCCAGATGAAGAACGATTTCAGGTTTTGCACAACCTAATTCTTTTGCATATTCTACAGCACCCTGAGCCATGTAACGCAACAAAGTAGCGTTAGCATACTGACGAGCACCTTTTGAAACCTGCAAAATAACCGGAGATTTTGTTTCTACTGCAGCTTTGATGATAGCCTGCATCTGTTCCATATTGTTGAAGTTGAATGCAGGAATTGCATATCCACCTTTGATAGCCTTAGCAAACATATCTCTAGTGTTTACCAGACCTAAATCTTTGTAATTAACCATTGTTCTAATATTTATAATTGTTAGTGAATTAAATTCCACTGCAAAAGTAATCATAAATGCGCTAACTATGGCAAGTTCACACCAAAAATATCTCATAAAAAATGATTTTATTAACTATTTTCTTCGCTTGAACGCATAAACTAATTACATTGTAATGTCTACCTTACAATACTATAAAAGAAGAAAATAAGGGGTTTAGAAGAAAAAATAGCCCGAAGTTTTTTCTATTTCAAAGAAAAGCCGTATCTTTGCGGTCCAAAATGGACCATTACACCCAATTTGTTTACCAAATAAGTAAAATAATAACAATAAAAGAATATACTGAAATGAAAAAAGGTCTTCATCCTGAAAACTATCGTCCGGTTGTATTTAAAGATATGTCAAACGGCGATGTATTTTTGTCACGTTCAACTTGTAGCACAAAAGAAACCATCGAATTCGAAGGTGAAACTTATCCGTTGGTAAAACTGGAAATTTCTAATACATCACACCCGTTCTACACTGGTAAATCTAAATTGGTGGATACAGCAGGTCGTGTTGATAAGTTCATGAGCCGCTACGGTAACCGTATGAAAAAGTAAATTGTAACTTACACATAAGTTTCAATATAAAAAGGCTGCAACTCAATGAGTTTGCAGCCTTTTTATATTGAAACACATTGCACTCCCTTTAGGGGAATGCACTAAACTTTCCTTCTTTCCATTCATATATCACCGGCTCTTTCTTGATATACACTGCCAATTTTTCTCTTTCTGTCTTTGCCAGATATTCCGGAGTAGTATAAGTAAAAGAGATGATTGACTTGTCCTCAGACAAAGTAGCTTTCACCAGTTCCATATCTGCTTTCTCTCTAATCGCAACATAAGCCTCATCAGTCAGCGTATCTACCGGCAGATAAAAAGCCTCGACAGAAGGAAGCCGGATAAAATCACTTTCCGCCAGTTGCTCCCACCGTGTACTATAAAAACGAATTTCACTATCACAAACCGGACCACAAACTGTATTGATCACACAAATCACCTTTACGGAATCATTCAAGGGCAACAGTTTCATTTCCATAGAACTACTTCCCGTGGTCTGCAGAAACAAATAATCGTCAGTCAACTTTTTCAGCTCGGACACCTTTCCAAAACGGTTCTTGACCTCCGCCTTCATATTACTTGCCAGAAAATCCACACAATCCTCGCGATTTACCTTTGTCAATAAAGGAGCTATCGAATCAGGCATAGCGATAAAGAGAGTTTTCATATCCTGAGCGTGCAACGAAAACACGCACAACAACATACCTATTATAAATAAAGTCTTTTTCATCACATTTTTAAATTAAAATCCCCCAAAGATACATATTTTGTCAGCTTATTCCCAACCGCATTATATTTTTTTCTATTTTTGTCGGACTAATAACCAACTAAACAGAAAATGCTATGTATTTACACAAAGAGTTAGAAACTCTAACACGGCCGGAAATAGAGAAATTGCAATTGGAACGCTTGCAAAAGACTGTCCGTCATTGCATGAATTCCCCTTTCTATAAACAACGATTTGCCGAGAGTCATCTGAGCCCGGAAGATATCCGTTCACTGGATGATTTACAAAAAATTCCGTTTACTACCAAACAAGATTTACGTGATACCTATCCCTTCGGACTGGCATCCGTACCTTTGGAAAAAACCGTCCGCCTTCACTCATCCAGTGGAACCACCGGAAACCCCACTGTCATTCTCCATACTCAGAAAGACCTTGACGAATGGGCCAATGCAGTCGCCCGTTGTCTTTATATGGTAGGATTGCGTCCAGGTGATGTTTTCCAAAACTCTTCCGGTTATGGCATGTTCACTGGCGGACTAGGTTTTCAATATGGTGCCGAAAGGCTGGGAATGTTAACCGTACCTGCCGCTGCCGGAAACACCAAGCGCCAGTTAAAGTTTATCTCAGATTTCGGAACCACTGCCCTGCATGCCATTCCCAGCTATGCAGCCCGTATATATGAGGTAATGCAGGAAATGGGGATTGACCCTCGCCGTGATACCAAACTGAAGACATTGATTATCGGAGCAGAACCTCACTCTGAAGAACAACGCCGCCGCATCGAAGATATGTTAGGCGTAAAAGCTTACAATTCTTTCGGCATGTCCGAAATGTGCGGTCCCGGTGTGGCTTTTGAATGTCAGGAACAGAACGGCCTGCATATATGGGAAGATTATTATATCGTAGAAATAATCAACCCCGACACTTTGGAACCCGTACCCGAAGGGGAAGTGGGTGAGCTGGTGTTGACCACGATCAATCGTGAAGCGATGCCTTTACTGAGATACCGCACCCGTGACCTTACCCGTATTCTGCCGGGCGAATGTCCTTGTGGCCGTCATCACAAACGTCTGGACAGAATGAAAGGACGCAGTGACGATATGATTATCCTGAAAGGGGTCAATATCTTCCCCATTCAGATTGAAACAATTTTGTTACAATTCAAAGAATTGGGCAGTGATTATCTGATTACACTTGAAACTGCCGAATCAAATGATGAGATGACCGTAGAAGTGGAATTAAGCCAACTGTTCACTGACGATTACGGGCGTCTGCAATCATTGACCCGTGAAATCACTCGCCAACTGAAAGATGAAATATTAGTTACCCCACGTGTGAAACTGGTACCCAAAGGAACACTCCCTAAACCAGAAGGCAAAGCTGTCCGCGTGAAAGACTTACGTAAAACCTTTTAAAAAATAAGTTTATGACTATACAACAATTATCCGTCTTCATTGAAAATAAATCGGGGACTCTACAAAGGGTATTGAACTTATTAAAAGAAGCAGGCATACAACTGATTGCCTCCACTATTGCCGATACAGTGGAATATGGCATTTACCGTATCATCTGCTCGGAACCCAAACGCGCATACGAAACACTGAAAGAGGCCGGAATATCCGTGGCGCTCTCTGATGTGTTCGCCATCACACTGGATAATCAGCCGGGACGGGCAGCGGACGCTATCACCATTTTCAGTGAAGCCAAAATAGGAATCACTTATCTGTATTCCTTCTTGTTAGGAAACAAAGGCATATTGATTTTCCGCACAGATAATCCCGACAGAGCAAGAGAAGTGATTATTCTTAATAATCTCTCTTTCGTAGCTGAGAAAGATTTATCAACGCTGATTTAAAATATACATCCCCCGTAGAGCGTAAGCATTACTCCCTACGGGGAATATAGTTCTTATCCTCTGCGTTTCAAGAAGTCCGTAGGACTTTCCCCGAAATATTCCTTGTAACACTTTGTAAAATAAGAAGGAGAAGTAAAACCTACCTCATACGTTATTTCGGATATGGTTTTCTCTGAAGAGGCCAGCAAGGAAGCAGCTTTCTTTAATCTGGCAATACGTACTAATTCATTGGGAGAATAATTGGTAAGCGCCTTAATCTTACGATAAAGCTGCACTCTGCTTAATCCCATCTTACTGCCTAAATCTTCCACACTTAATTCAGAATCCGCCAAGTTTTCTTCTATCAGTTCCCTGAAACGGTCAACAAAGCCTTTATCCACGTCGCTTACCGATTCTTTAGATAAAGTAGTCTTATCCCCGAAGAATTGTTTCAACCGCTTATGGTTATCCATCAGATTACGAAGACGTACCAGCAACAGTTTGGAATTAAAGGGTTTGGAGATATAAGAATCCGCCCCACACTCAAATCCCTGTATCCGCTGTTCATCCAACGAACAAGCGGTGAGCAACATCACCGGAATATGGGAAGTCTGCAATTCTGTTTTCAACTTTCTGCAACACTCCAATCCATCCATCACCGGCATCATCACATCACAGATTATGGCATCGGGCACATATTTCATGGCTTTCTTTAATCCGGCACGCCCGTCGGGAGCCTCTATCACTGTATATTCTTCTTTTAGTAATGACTTCACATAGTCACGCACATCCGCGTTATCATCTATTATCAAGATACATTCTTTATTCTCATCCGGAATCTGCTCTTCTGTTTCCATATCCTCCAGCTCCTCCACCACCGTCTGTTGTGTAATGCGCGGTTCCTGCACGAGGTCTGCAGACGGCTCTTCCACTACTGTCATAGGGATATCCACTGTAAATACAGTTCCTTTTCCTTCCACACTATCCACCGTTATCTCTCCACCGTGCAGTTCGACAAAAGCCTTTGCCAAGGCAAGGCCGATACCCGAACCCGCATGGTTTACATCAATCTGATAAAAGCGGTCGAAGATATGCCGGATATGTTGGACAGAGATTCCCGAACCAGTGTCAGCAACTACCAGACGGGCATATCTCCCACCTTCCTCCTTCGTCAAAGTAGAAAGTGTAACCGTAATGGTTCCATTCTCCGGTGTGAACTTAAACGCATTGGACAATAAGTTGAAATAGACACGTTCCATTTTCTCGGCATCCACTGCCATCAGATAATCTGCCCGGTCATCATTCACCTCCAATACAAAATGGATATGCTTTTTCAAAGCCAAAGTTTGGAATGAATGACTCCATTCCTGCAACTGCACCCGTAGATTCATATTGGCTCTTACCAATTCCAATTTATCATTTTCATACTTACGAAAATCAAGAATCTGGTTGACAAGCCTCAGCAGGATATGTACATTCTTATGCACCACCTTTAATAAGGATTGTTGTCTGGGAGTCAATGTCTTATCTTCCAATAGTTGCTCCACCGGATCGGCAACCAAAGTGAGTGGAGTACGGAAATCATGAGAGACATTCGTAAAGAAAACCAGTTTGGCATGGGTCGCCTCTTCCAATTGTTTGGAAAGGCTAATCAGCTGGTCACGTTGTTCCTCCAATTTTTTCTTTTGACGGGACAGTTCCATATTCATCCGGTTCTTTGTCCAATAGGCACGGACAATAATCGCCAATAAGGCAGCAAACAATAACAGAATAATCAGACAGGCATACAGAAACATGGTTTGGGCAGAGTATCTGGACAGATATTCGTTCACCTGATTATTCAGCCGTTCTATCTTTCCATCCTGTTCGGTAATGTGGTCTGTCTGCAATTGCATCACCCGGGCATTCGTTTTATCAACCAAAGCTGTTGATAACTTAGTATCTCTCTCATACGGGCGTTTCTCCAAAATATCCATCGCCACCTGTACTACCTTGTCACCTCCGGTCGGATAAATAAATGTAGCATCCAGCACCCCGTTTATGATCTGTTCCACTCCATATTCCTTACCGGGCAGCGCATCAATGCCGACAAACAACATTTCCTTTTCCAACTGTTGCTGACGGGCGGACAAATAGGCCCCGATAGCCATGCGGTCATTCTGGGCAAACACCAAATCTATATTCTTATTAGTTTGAAACACGGAGTCCATTTTCTCACCTGCCACACTTTGCAGCCAGGCTCCATCTACGCTGGCAGTTATTTCAATTCCGGGCTCTTCTTTCAGCACATCCGTCAACCCCTTATGGCGTTCCATAGCAGGCGTGGAGCCTTCAAGCCCTGTTATCTCCAAGACTTTCCCTTTTCCATGCAGGCGGTTGAGAATGTATTGCCCCACATCTTTTCCAATCTCATAATTATCGGCTCCCACAAAAGCCGTGTACTTGTCCGACAGAATCTTACGGTCAATCACCACCACAGGTATTCCCTGCCGATAGGCTTTCTCCACAACGGGAGTAATGGCTGCCGCTTCGTTTGGAGCGACAATCAGCAGGTCCACTTTCTTATCAATAAAATATTTGATATCCGCTATCTGGTTCCGGTTATTGTCTTTCGCGGTACGGATTTCCACCTCCACCCCGTCATAAAATAAAGCTTCACGTACTATTTCATTATTCATTTTGTGCCGCCACTCATCATCACTGCATTGCGAAACACCGATGCGATAACGCGTATGCTTCTGAGTGCACGACATCAGAATTCCGGCGAGGCATAAAATGGACAATAAAAGATAGTTTTTCATGTTCCTCAAAATATTTATGGATACACAAAGATAAAAGGTAACCGCTAATGAAACAAACATCTGCTGGAAAAAGAACACCACACACGTTGGAAAAATCATCGAGGACTCCATTCCTGTTTCTTCGAAAAGTTTCTTCAGACATTTAAATGGATTTCAGGCATCTATAATATGCCTGAAAATCCTATAGCTTCTTTCATAACGCCCCTTAGCAGGTTTACCCGTTATCAACCAACTGTTCCCTCAAACGGGCAGGCAATTCGGGCATAGCCCCATTTTGTGTACATACATAAGCAGAAACCTCAACCGCCAGTTTATGCGCTTCGGCAACCGATTTTCCTTTCAACACGGCTGCCACAAACGTTGCCGTGAAAGAATCACCGGCTCCCACCGTATCAGCTACTTCCACCTTCGGAGTCTCTACAAATGAAATCTCACCCGGAGTAAAGACATAGCTGCCATTAACACCACAAGTAAGTATCAGCATCTTCAAATTATATTTAGCCAGCAGAATCCAACATTTATCCTGCAAATCAATACCGGGATAACCGAACATGCGGCTCACTGTGACCAGTTCTTCATCATTAATCTTCAGAATATTGCATTTTTTCATGGAGTTGCAAAGAATCTCCTTCGTATAGAATCCCTGACGCAAATTCACATCAAAGATTTTGCACTGTCCCTCGCCGTCGGGCATGGTATCCAAGAAACGGTTGATAGTTTCCCGTGAAACGACACTGCGCTGTGCCAATGAACCGAAACATACCGAACGGGTATTACGGGCCAGTTCCTCCAAAGCGGGAGTGAAAGGAATATTATCCCAGGCAACCCCTTCCTTTATATCATACATAGGTACCCCATTAGGATCCAGTTCCACTTGCACAGTTCCGGTGGGATAAGGAACTTTTTCTATCAAATAATTCAATTTCTTGCTATCAAAGTTCTCAAGTATCTCATTACCCAATTTATCATCACCAATCGCACTGACCACACGGCTGTCGAAACCGAATTGTGATACATGATAAGCGAAGTTTGCCGGAGCACCACCAATTTTCTTTCCTTCGGGCAGCACATCCCATAGTGCCTCACCCATTCCTACAATAATGTTATTCATGGTCATTTTTTTATTTTTAAGGTATATAATAACAAGTAAATCACTCCTACAGTCATTACGGCAACAGCGCCGCTTTGTCCCATCGCGTCACTGGCAACTCCCATAGCCAACGGAAATACCGTACCACCGAACAAGCCCATAATCATCAGTCCGGAAACTTCATTTTTCTTATCGGGCATCGCAAACAACGCCTGCGAGAAGATAATGGAAAACACATTGGAGTTACCGAAACCAATCATGGCAATACAAATATAAATAATTGTTTCCGTATGGAAAATAAAAAGTCCCGCCATTGCCAGTAACATAAACACTACACTGAGTGCAAAAAAGGACTTTGCAGAAACCTTTTGCAAAATAAATGCTCCGAGAAAACATCCTACCGTACGGAAAATAAAGTAAAGGCTTGTCGCAAAACCGGCCTCAGCCAATGTCATATCCAAACGCTCCATCAATATTTTGGGAGCAGTCGTATTGGTACCTACGTCAATGCCCACATGACACATGATGCCAATGAAGGATAGCAAAATAAACGGTTTACCCAACAGAGCGAAACAGGCTTTGAAACCGGATGCCTTATCGGGCTTCTCCTCCTCGATAGGTGTGGAACCTAACAAGGCAATAGCCAAAACAGCTATAACCATATAGACAGGAAACAGCACCCTCCATCCCAATCCGAAAGAAGGAATGGTCTGAGTAGCTCCCCACATGGCAATATAAGGGGCCAGAAAAGAAGCTATAGCTTTTACAAACTGTCCGAAAGTCAATGTACTTGCCAGCTTGTCCCCGGCAATGATATTACTCAACAACGGATTCAAGGACGTTTGCATCAATGCATTACCGATCCCCAACAAAGAGAAGGAAATAAGCATGAGGGTATAGCCGTCTCCAAAAACAGGAATCAATAAAGAAGCAAAAGTGATTATCAAACTCAAAAGGACTGTCTTTTTGCGCCCTATCTTATTCATCAGAACACCCGTAGGTACGGAAAAAATCAGGAACCAGAAAAAGACCAGTGAGGGGAAGACATTGGCTTGCGAGTCTGTGAGATCCAAGTCAGCCTTTACATAGTTCGACGCAATCCCCACCAAGTCAACAAACCCCATGGCGAAGAAACAAAGCATCACCGGAATTAATTTGGCATATAGGTTTTTATTATTATTCATGGCTTTTATTTTTTCATTTTTTATTTCTTCATCTTATTCACCTGACCTATTTATAGACCTAATTTATATATTGTGAAATCTGAGATTTTCATCTCCCCTCCTTCACTATAAAAACGTAAGGAGTTATAAGGTTCATTCGGGAATACCAGATTAGTCATGGCAATGCGACCGCCGTCAACAAACAGTTCCACACTTCCATTATCCACAAACACTTGAACCTTATGTCCTTTCGCGGTGTTTATCGGAGCCCAAGTACCCAAAGCAAAATCATTTTTATAGTTCACCGTCACTTCTTTATACCGAGCATAACTCTCTTCGGTATCCAAATCATGCGGCTTTACCTTCTTGCCAAAGTCTACAATACCGCTTTCCGCCCGATCCATTACCACACGTCCTTCCGCAGCATCCAGATAAATCCTCACTTTCTCACCCAGACTATTCAGCAATTCAAAACCAGCTTCTTTACCTGCCGATGTTAATTGCAGTTCCAGTTCGAAAGCGCCATCATTATTTTCAAAAAGTGTTTCAAAACGCTTCTCACCATTCACTGTAAAGTCATCCAGTTTTTTAGAATCCTTCCGTAAGTTTTCCGTCTCTTTTACCGGTGCGGCACTCAGATAAAGCTGCTTGTCCTCACCTGTATACAGACTCAATTCACGTGGCAAAGCATTGGCACTACGGAACTGCTGTATAGGAGTATAGTTAGCATATTGCCAGTTGCTCATCCAAGGAACAGCAACGATACGGTTGTCTGTATTTGAGAAGCAAACGGTGGCATAATGATCTTTTCCCCAGTCGAGCCACTTCACCACCTCGGGTTTCGTATCGCATACAAACCGATGTCCGTCAAAATCGCCTACAAAATACATAGTACCACTGCCTCCATAAACAAATCCCGGATTGATATTTACAATCATCACCCATTTCATCTTAGACCGGTCACCATCTACAGGCAACTGAATGAAATCCGGACATTCGAACTGATTGGGCTGAGGACCAAATCCTTCTCCAAATTCACTCATGTATTCCCACTGCTTCAAGTTTGCAGATGAATAAAAACGCATATTCTTGTCCGCACTGACAATCATAATCCACTTCTGTTCGGGCTCATACCAGAATACTTTCGGATCACGGAAATTCTGTAGCCCGTCAAACGGAGTAAGGACCGGATTTTGTTCATATTTTGTATAAGTGCGTCCATTGTCCGTGCTGTATGCCATACTTTGCACCTGACTCTGTCCACCGGGTACATTACGGTGCGAAGTATAAAAAGCAATAATTGTATTCTCACCGTAGCCTGCGCTGTTATTTTTATCCACAATAGCACTTCCCGAGAAGATATGCCCCAAAGTATCACGGACAATCGCCGGGTCGAGGTGTTCCCAATGAACCAAGTCTTTGCTCACGGAATGTCCCCAATGCATATTCCCCCACATAGAGCCGTATGGATTATGCTGGAAATAAAGGTGATATTCACCATCTTTATAAACCAGTCCGTTGGCATCGTTCATCCATCCATAAAGCGGAGTGTGATGGTAAAGAGGACGGAATTTATCTCTGTTTGTTGTATCAAATGTATCCGAGACTTTAATGCTGTCCCAACAAAGAGCATCAGCGGCCACATTGCGGATAGTCACCGTAGCGCCCCCCTCATCTTGAGTCAAAGCGAAAGGTACATAATATTCTACACTGTCGATAGCTAGACGAATATCCATTTCAGTATCAGCCGGACTGCCTGTTTCCAATTTCACCTGTCCTTCCTTACTGCCTTCCTGAATCGGAAGCAACAAATATTTAGCGGAATGAGCAATATGCACGATAGTGACTGTATCCCCCTGATGTTCGAACACCAGATTATTTTTTTGTGACTGACAGGAAACTGTGCCTGCTGTAAAGGCTAAACCTAATACAAGGTTAACAAGATTTGTTTTCATGGAATATATGGTATTAAAAGTTTTATTATTAAAATCAGAATGTTATTTTCGCCGCAAATTCTACGGTGAACGGACGGATATAGCTACCTGCCATCCATGCGCCATTATATGCTGCCGCATTTTCCTTATCAACCAATTCCGCCCCCGAGATACTGCCCTTAGCACCGGTCTGGTTCAAGAAGTTTATCACAGTTCCGCTTAAGGACAGATGTTTGTTTACATTCCAGTTAATTCCACCGAATGTTTCCCAACGACCGTTGAAGTAATAAGCATTCTTGATATTCGCATACGTTTTGCTGAAATAACGGAAACTTGCCCATACCTTCAAGTCTTTGGTAATGTTGTAACTAGGGTCCAGCTCTATCAGCACCTTCGGAATTTCAGTAACGATATTGCCGGTGGCATTGATACCCGATGTTGTCCCGTCACTAAAAGTCACTCCCGTTTCATACTTCTTATACTTCGGGCTTTGGTAAGTGAACAGGAAATGGAAATCAAATCCTTTGAAAGGTTTCACAACTGCATCCGTCGTCCATCCTATTGTTTCAATATCATAACTCAATGCAGCCGCCTTAATATCCTTATCATTGTTCGGATTAATCAGGTTCAAGGTAGAGTTGTTGTTAGTCTTGGCAATGTAACTGAATAATGAGGTCAGGCTAATCCAGTCATTATTGAAATAAATACCCGCACGCCCCAAAGGAATCGTAATCTTATCTACATTCGGCATCTCGGCAGGAGCAAAGTTCGACATATTCGGACGCTGGGTATTGTAGGTAAAATCGGCGGTAAAGCCAAATTGCTTCGTCATTTTATAAGTAGCGGCCGCCGTGAAAGCCATGTTCAACCAATCGTAGCTGAAATGACGGGGAGCTATCTTCGTACCATCGGCCGCAACTGCCCCGATATGATAACCGGCAAAGCGGCCTACCGGATTGCCTTCGGCATTATATACCGCCAGGTTCTTTCCTGCCAGACGCTGGTACTCAAAGCGTGCGCCATAATACACATTCCATTGATCAGTGATATCCCAATCGTGAGTAGCATAAAGAGCCAATTTGTTTTCATGTCCTTTGTAATATTCGGAAGCATTCTGGTTCAGATTATAATAAGGAGTATTTCCGTAATGATGAATATCCTTCGTATCGGCGCTGTACAACATTTGGGGATATTCTTCTACCGTATGGTCGTACATGGTAGTGTTCGAAGCATAGTCCACATCATAATACCATTCGTTCACCCCCACACGCCAAGTCATATAATCATACTTCCGCGACAACTCGGTGGTAAAGAAGAATTCATCTATATTCCCCCGGTTGAAACAGGACATACGGCTCTGTACATATCCTTCATAAGGATTCAAAGCTCCATCCAGTCCTTTGGTGCTATAGCCGTCGGCCAATACTTTCTGCTCCATAGACATCGGAGTCTGGTACAGATAGGAGCCCAAAGCATGGTCATACTTCATATTGATTTTCCACTCCAACCCGTTATCCCACCGGTAACGGTTAAGAACCGTCAACTGATTTCCTTTACTGGCCGTAGCATCATACAGACTGATCTTTTTCATCTCTCCGGTACGCATGTCCATATAAACCATATCCGATACATTAGGCAGATAGGAAGAAGTACCGAGACCGAAACCGGGAATCTCCTTCACACTCCCATCGCCTACATAAATAAATGGTGCACCGGTGGTAGCATTGGACAACCAATGGCTGTTGCTGTAATGGTAGATGGCAGAGAGCTGTCCACGTCCTTCATTGTAGAACTTAGTCAAAGCAAACTTATAGATCTGAGTCCGGTCCTGATATTGTGCAAAACGTAGTTTGAACGAACCCGGATCAAAATTCTGATAGATACTGCCGCTGTAAAACCAATCTTTTCCGATGCTTCCATTCAGATTGAAGTCAAATTGCTGTTTACCGAAATGATTGGTGCCGTAGTTCAGCACGCCATTCATTTTCTTCTCTTTATTCAAGCCGAGTTCCGTAAATGAATTGACAGCATAACCTATATTGCCGGTAGTAATCGCTGTTTCGGAAATCTTCAGCAATCCGGTATGTCCCAAGCTGCTGTCTCCGCGCCAATGCGTGTTTACATTATGAGGATTCGAATTATATACTACAGGAAGACCATTTTCGAGTACATTCACATCACCACCGGGCAGACCGATAGAGATTTCACGAGGACCATTGGCACTAGCCGCATTCAACATGACATTGCGATTGCCTTCCTCTTTCGAATTAGAGGCCACTTTGGTAGAATCTTGTTGTGCATAACCATTCAAGCAAGCGGCGGCAAGTAAAATAATGACCGCGCCCATCCGGTTCTTTTGCTGATTTTTGTTCATAGCATTAAATGTTTTTAGAAGTTTTTCTGAGGCAAAGGTAGGGGACAGCCGGCAACCTCTATAAAACATTTGTTACAACTGCTGGCATTTTTGTTTCATTGCAACAAAAGTGACGGATTATGTAACATTTCTCGTGAACCATAGGCCTTTTCACCTCTAAAAACAAGTTCATCCCAATTTTCCTTCAGCCTTCAGTTTTTGCTGTTTTTTCCCCATTTCATCGAAGAAAACACCTGAAGGATTATCCTTCAGCCTACTATCAGCCCGCCTTTAGGCAAGCAAGAGAAAAAAATTCCCAATTCCTCTTTTTCTATCCGAAGTATGCCGGTAATCAGCATAAAACACTTACCTTTACAACAACACCAACTGAAAAGAAAGACGCCACAATGAAAGGAAAATCCCTCAAACCTTCAAGGGGAACATCTAATTTGCCCGTACAAGCTCTTTTCTCCTATGAATTAATAGGTTTTTCCAGTATGATTAAGTACTTTTGTCCTGAATACTAAGACAGACTCCGATGGCAGACTGTACAATCCACTATAGCAGACCGTACAGTCCACTACAGTAAACCGTACGGTCCATTGCCTGCGTCTATAGAGGTTAATAGAAAGAATCCCCTTAGCGTTCAGCAAGAAACGACTTAATCTCCCTATTAAAAAGCATTAAACATGGCAGCAAAGTATGATTTCAAAACCTCCCCCGACATACAGGGAGAGAAGGAACAGCCCACCCTGTATCCACAAATTGTAGTATCGGGCACAAAAAGCCTGAAAGACCTGGCTAAAGACATTGCCCGGCGTTCCACCGTCCACGAAGGGACCGTCGTCGGTCTGCTATGTGACCTGGAAAGCATTATCGCCAATTACCTGGCAGACGGTTATAACGTAAAACTGGGAGAACTGGGTACTTTCTCGGCCACACTGACTTGCCGCAAGGTAACGGACAAAAGCGAGATACGAGCCGCATCGGTACATTTTGACAACATAAAGTTCAAACCCACCCGGAAATTTCGTAAGGAGGTACGAAGCAAAGGAAAGCTGGAACGGGCAGAATATGGTTTCCGGACCTCCTCCACCCGATATTCAGCAGAAGAACGCTTTGTACGGCTGACGAATTATCTGAAAGAGCACTCCATTATCACTTGCAAGGAATATTGTGCCTTGACAGGGTTGCTGAAAACAAAAGCCGGCAGCGAACTACGCCAATGGAGCAATGAAAAGAAAATAGAAAGAGACGGACGCGCCCCGCACGTGATATACAGGGCGATGCCGGAAAGCTGAAAAGGCGTCCTTTCATCTGCTCCCCCCTCCCGGAACCTTTATTCTTTCCGGGTACGGCTGGTAGCTATGAGATACGCCCCCAGCAGAATCAGCGGCACACTGAGCCACTGCCCTATATTAAAAGTCATATCCGCCTCTTCGGCAACCTGCGGATTCTTCATAAACTCCAGAGCAAAACGAGTGCCAAAAAATATAAGCAAGCTTACTCCGGTTATTAATCCCACTCTTTTTTGTAAATGGTATGTATGGTACATCATCCAGGCAGTTACACCGGCAACCAGGCAATACAGCATTTCATAAATCTGAGTAGGATGGCAAGGCAAACCTTCATACAGCTGATGCCACTCCCGGGAACGGACAAATTCAAATCCCCAAGGCAACGTGGTGGGATATCCGAATATCTCGGAATTCATTAAATTACCCAAACGGATACAGAAGCAGACAATCGCCACAGCAGGTATCATGCGGTCAAACAACCACCACACACTTTTCCGGGTTACTTTTTTTGAATACCACATCAGAGCCAGAATGATGGCAAACACCCCTCCATGACTTGCCAACCCACCTTTCCAAATCTTGAATATTTCAACAGGATGGGCGCTATAATAGTCCCATTCATAAAATAAACAATGCCCCAGACGGGCGCCAATGACCGTACTGACTATGCAATAGACGAAAAGCTTGTCCACCCAGTCTTCCGGATACTTCTCTTTTTTGAATAAACGGCTTACTATTTCATAAGCTAATATGAAACCAAGGCCCCACATCAGCCCATACCAACGCACTTCCCAACTACCTACTTTAAATAAGATAGGATCCACATCCCATACAATACTTGCTATCATTGTTCTATTTCTTTGTTTATGAGCACAAAGGAAATAAAAAAAACTCTTCTCCGAAATAAAACGGAGAAGAGATTTTCAGAATATCGTTCTTTTTGAGGAAACCTCTTTATACCAAATGCGCAATCAGTTCCTCACGGTCGCCGCACAGCAGATCAATTACAGGAACTTCAATCATGGTATAACATCCGGGCTGCTGTTTCATGGAGGCACGTGCCACGCAAACCAGCACCTGTGCGGTAAGAGCCGGATTATTAATCTTCATGTCAAACTCGAACAACTGATTATGGGTCTTGCCCGATACCCCTTTACGAACCAGGTTAACGCCATGACCCACGTCATTCAAATCGTCCACACATGGAACTTGTTTTACATGTGTCTCGTCATTTACAAAATAAGGATCCGACTTGATGGCGGCTTCCACAGTCTTGAAGTCCGCACCTTCCTCCAGTTCCACATACACCATACGGCGATGGATACCGGTACCCACAGGAATAGTCATGGACAAAGCATCCTTCACTCCATCAATGGCACGGACTGCTACGGAATGCCCCATGCTGCGTCCCGGACCGAAATTGGTATAAGTAATGCCCTTCGGAGCGATGGCTTCCAACAGTGTACGAACTACAGAATCGCTTCCCGGATCCCATCCGGCAGAAATAATAGCGACAGCCTTACCGGCCTTTGCCGACTCATCCAATGAACGGCGGAGAGAAGTGATTTGTGTATGAATGTCGAAACTATCTACCGTATTGATACCCATTGCCAGAATCTCTTTAGCATATTTTTCCACGCTACGGGTCGGAGTAGCCAGCACAGCCACATCCACATCTTTCAATTCCTTTATATCTTTCACCACAGCGTATGCTTCCAACTCGGCAGGCTTGTTTTCCGCACCGCTACGACGGACGATACCTGCAATCTCAAAATCGGGAGCAGCTTCCAAAGCCTCCACTACATACTGACCAATGTTACCGTATCCAACCACGGCCGCTCTTATTTTTCTCATCTTTTATTGGGTTTAGTTTACTATTATCTGTTAATTCGCTGCAAAAATAAACATTTTGCCTCATTTTTTTGTTCACTACGACCTAATAATTTAAAAATATTCTTGCCGAACTTATAATTTAAAAGATAGATGTCCTATTTTTGCAAAGAACTGTAAATTTTCAAATGAAACAACCATGATAGAATATATTAAAGGAGACATTGCGGAGATTACTCCGGCAACGGTAGTTTTAGACTGTAACGGGATGGGATATGGCATCAATATCTCATTGAATACGTATTCGGCCATTCAGAATCAGAGCAATACGAAATTATATATTTATGAAGCGATCCGGGAAGACGCCTACGTACTCTACGGATTCTCGACCAAGCAGGAACGGGAGTTATTTTTGTTACTGATTTCCGTATCGGGCATCGGCGGCAACACGGCACGTATGATTCTGTCGGCTTTATCCCCTTCCGAACTGTGCGGAGTAATCAGTTCCGGTAATGACAAGTTATTGAAAACGGTGAAAGGCATCGGCCTGAAAACTGCCCAACGCATCATAGTGGACTTAAAGGACAAGATCGCCACTTCGGGCGTGGAAACAGTGAACAGTGAAATGTTTGCCAATCCGGCCAATACAGAAATTCATGACGAGGCTGTCTCCGCACTCACCATGCTGGGATTCGCACAAGCCGCATCACAAAAGGTAGTGGCTGCCATACTGAAAGAGGAGCCTGCCGCCCCGGTAGAGAAAGTGATCAAGCTGGCCTTGAAGCGATTGTAAGGGCTATACATGAAACAAGGGACACGGACAATGCGGACTTTGGGGAATCTTTTCAAAATCCGCTTTGTTTGTGTTCCGATTCACATCACTTCTCTTCCTCCTGTTCCTGCATTTTGCGGGTTACAAACTCTATTTTCAAGTTCGCTTCTTTCTTATCTTTACGGATTTGTTCCATGCCGGACAGGATGCGCGCCAATTCTGTCAATTCTGCAATCGCCTTACGGTCATTGGGTTGCATAGCCGTTTTATAAGTACGGTCTCCGATAAACTGAAGTTGGATATTCTTATCTTTGTTCGCTACAATAAAAGCGATAACGCCGCCGTCTTCCCCCATCTTATAATCGGCCTTCTCGATTGCATGGCCCAAGTCAGTGGTTTCATAGCTGTCTTTCGAGGCGGGAGTTTCGGCAAAGGTATCCCCCACACTCACTTTCACCGCCGTGTGATGCAACGTGCCTCCTGCACAATAAATAGAGGTAAGGGACATTTCCCCCTGCTCGTTCACTTGTCCGCGCAAGAATGAACGGCCTATATTCTTTTCTACCGTCTGGGTAGGATAAAAATAGTTACCCACCTCCTGATATGCAGTATCTTTCTCAAGAACAAAATTACCTTTGACGGAATCCAGCTGAGCTTGTCTCACCACCATCATGCTATCCAGGTAAATCAGACTTTTCTGCTGTTCTTTCAAATCCACCTGCTGCATCAGCTTGACTCCCTGTTTTCTGGCTTCAAACGCTTTCGGATAAAGGATGCGGATACTGTCTATCTGCAATTTGGCCTCATTAAAGTTCTCTTTTTCCAAAGCCGCTTCAGCCTTACGCAAATTTTCTTGCGCTTTCTTCTCGCCGCCATCATCACAACCGGCCAGCAACAAGGCAAATAATGCTACTAATCCTATCTTTTTCATGTACTTGATCGTTTTATATGCAGGCAAAAATACAATTTAATTGCGTGATTTCTCCTTATCCTGCGCAAAAAATCGTAAATTTGCCCCTCTTTAAGATGAATATGGAACTAAAAGAACATTTTAATAATAAGATATTCAAGTTAATCTCCGAAACGGCAGACGAACTGGGAGTGGAATGTTACGTTGTAGGAGGTTATGTACGAGATATATTTTTGGCACGTCCCTCGAAGGATATAGACGTTGTAGTAGTAGGAAGCGGAATTGAAATGGCACAAGCCTTCGGCAAGAAGCTGGGACGCGGAGCACACGTTTCTGTTTTTAAGAATTTCGGCACGGCACAAGTTAAATACCATGACACGGAAGTGGAGTTTGTCGGTGCCCGTAAAGAGTCGTACAGCCATGACAGCCGTAAGCCCGTAGTAGAGGACGGCACCTTGGAGGACGACCAAAACCGGCGCGATTTTACGATCAATGCCATGGCAGTGTGCCTGAACAAAGCACGTTTCGGTGAATTGGTAGATCCTTTTAATGGACTGGACGATTTGAAAGAGAGAACTATCCGTACGCCGCTGGACCCGGACATCACTTTCAGTGACGATCCGCTCCGCATGATGCGTTGTGTCCGGTTTGCCACACAACTGAATTTCTATATTGATGACACCACTTTCGAAGCACTGTCACGTAACAAGGAACGCATTCATATTATCTCCAAAGAGCGCATCGCCGACGAGTTGAACAAGATCTTGCTCGCCCCCATACCGTCCAAAGGCTTTATAGAACTGGACCGCTGCGGACTGTTACCTTTGATTTTTCCTGAACTGGTAGCGTTGCAAGGAGTGGAAACCCGGAACGGCCGTGCCCATAAAGATAACTTCTACCATACCTTGGAAGTTGTGGACAATATTTCCAAACATACCGACAACCTATGGCTACGTTGGGCCACTCTGTTGCATGATATAGGCAAGCCACGTACCAAACGCTGGGAACCACGTATAGGATGGACTTTCCATAATCATAACTTTATCGGTGAGAAAATGATTCCGGACCTCTTCCGCAAGATGAAACTGCCCATGAATGAGAAGATGAAATATGTCCAAAAGTTAGTCAGCCTGCACATGCGTCCCATTGTTATCGCAGATGATGTAGTAACTGATTCCGCCGTGCGACGTCTGCTTTTTGAAGCCGGAGATGATATTGACGACTTGATGATGCTGTGCGAAGCGGACATCACTTCAAAAAATGAAGCACGAAAACAAAAATTCCTGGATAACTTCAAACTGGTACGCCAGAAACTGAAAGACCTGGAAGAAAAAGACCGGATACGCAATTTCCAACCTCCGGTAGACGGAGAAGAAATTATGCGGATATTCGACCTGCAGCCCTGCCGTGAAATAGGCAGTCTGAAAAGTTCTATCAAGGATGCCATACTGGATGGAATCATCCCTAATGAACATGATGCTGCTTTAGAACACATGTTGAAGAAAGCAAAAAGCATGGGATTAACACCCAAAAACTTATAAGAAATTGACCATACACTATACCAAAGGAGAAGAGTGGGCCAATACCCTGTCACATGGTGTTGGTATCCTGATAGGTATCGCCGGCGGCGGTTATCTGTTGCTTACTGCCATGAAAAGTGGCAATCCGTGGGCAACAGGTGGCATGTGGCTCTATCTATTCGGTATGCTGTCTTCCTATATCAGCTCCACCTGGTATCATGCCAGCAAACCATCTCCTCACCGCGAAGTGTTGCGCAAATTCGATCATGCTTCGATTTATCTGCATATCGCAGGAAGCTATTCCCCCATCATGCTGATAGCCTTGCGGGAAGCAGATTATTGGGGATGGGGAATTCTTAGTTTCGTATGGCTATGCGCCCTCGCCGGGATCATTCTATGTTTTTGTAACCTGAAAGAACATAGCAACCTGGAAACAATTTGCTATATAGCCATGGGATGCAGCATTTTTGTAGGTTTCAAGCCGCTCTGCCAACATGTACCTCCTGTTTTTATTTATTGGTTAATCGGCGAAGGAGTGTCTTACATCACCGGAGCTGTCTTTTATTCCTTCCCCCAATTGCCCTATATGCACTCTGTTTTCCATCTGTTTGTATTAGGAGGAACAATCTGCCATATGATGGCATTGTGGTACATTTTATAACCCTCCCATCTTCAATAAGTTATCCGTTTTGGAAAACTTTTATTTATTTTTTAAACAGAAAGTTTCCCAAAATGTTATACCTTTGTAGCCGTCCGACAAGGTGAAGTTAACCCCTTCTAAGAGGGAATGCCGTGAAAATCAGCAACAGTACCCGCTGCTGTAATTCTCGTTGAACTGAAACAATATGCCACTACAAAACTATTTGCGGGAAGGCGTTTTAAGGGAGAGATAAGTCAGAAAACCTGCCTGGAAGGACAGCCAAGTTTTTTAAATTAACAATTAATTTTTCCAACAATGAATTACGCTGAGATTTGTATTATTAAGCGTGATGGAAAGCGGGAAGACTTTTCCATCAGTAAAATTAAAAATGCAATCGGCAAGGCATTCCATGCCTCCGGAATTGACAATGAAGACAAACTGATTGCTGAAATTACCATGCGGGTTATCAGCAATTTTGTATCTCCAACCATCAGTGTGGAAGAGATTCAGGATCTGGTAGAAAAGGAACTGATGAAAGTACGTCCCGAAGTGGCTAAGAAATACATTATTTATCGCGAATGGCGGAATACGGAACGCGACCGTAAAACGCAAATGAAGCACATCATGGACGGCATTGTAGCCATCGACAAAAATGATGTCAACCTGAGTAATGCCAACATGTCCAGCCATACTCCCGCCGGACAGATGATGACTTTTGCCTCGGAAGTTACTAAAGACTATACCTATAAATATTTGTTGCCTAAAAAATATGCCGAAGCGCATCAGTTGGGCGACATACATATACATGATTTGGATTACTATCCCACCAAGACTACCACTTGTATCCAATATGACCTGGATGACTTGTTCGAACGCGGCTTCCGCACTAAAAACGGAAGTATCCGTACTCCACAGTCCATTCAAAGTTATGCCACTCTGGCCACCATCATATTCCAGACAAACCAGAACGAGCAACATGGCGGACAGGCTATCCCCGCCTTCGACTTCTTTATGGCGGAAGGGGTACGGAAGACATTTCGCAAACATCTGAAAACTTTAACCGAGTTTTATATAGAAGTAGAAGGAAAAGAACCCGGAACAGAGGCTCTCAAGAAAATTGAAGAGAAAGCATACGCCATGACGCGCAAAGATACACATCAGGCAATGGAAGGATTCATCCACAACCTGAACACCATGCATTCGCGAGGGGGAAATCAAGTCGTATTCAGTTCCATCAATTATGGAACAGACACTTCTCCCGAAGGCCGCATGGTCATAGAGGAACTGCTGAAAGCTACCATCGAAGGCCTGGGTACCCGTGGCGAAGTACCAGTCTTCCCCATACAGATATTCAAGGTTAAAGACGGAGTATCTTATTCCGAAGAGGACTATAAGAAAGCCATGGAAAATTTCGAAGCGGCACTGGAAGGCAACATGGAATTCCAAGCTCCCAATTTCGACTTGTTTCTGAAAGCTTGCCGTACCACCGCAAAAGCCTTGTTCCCTAATTTTATGTTTTTGGATACTCCTTATAACAAAAATGAGAAATGGGATATCAAGGACCCTAAACGTTACCGCTATGAACTGGCAACTATGGGATGCCGTACCCGCGTATACGAAAATATAGCGGGTGAAAAAAGTTCATTAGGACGTGGCAACCTGTCATTCACCACTATGAATATGCCCCGGCTGGCCATCGAAGCACGCATCAAGGCAGAAAGTCTGGAAGAATCAGGCAAAAAAGAGGCCATAGAAAGAAAAGCAAAAGAAATATTCATAGAAAGTGTACATGCTTTGTCCGAACTAATCGCCGAACAATTGTATGCACGCTACCAGTATCAACGTACAGCCTTGGCACGCCAGTTCCCGTTCATGATGGGGAATGATGTGTGGAAAGGCGGAGGAAAACTTTCGCCCAACGACCAGGTGGGGGATGTATTGCGTCAAGGCACATTGGGGATAGGCTTTATCGGCGGGCACAATGCCATGATGGCTCTTTATGGAGAAGGTCACGCACATAGCCAGAAAGCATGGGATACATTATTCGAAGCCGTTACGGAAATGAATAAAGTGGCAGACGAATACAAACAGAAATATCAGTTGAATTTCTCCGTACTTGCCACGCCTGCCGAAGGACTTTCCGGACGATTCACCCGTATGGACCGCCGCAAATACGGTATCATTCCCGGCGTGACGGATAATGACTATTATGTAAACTCTTTCCACGTAGATGTAAAAGAGCCCATCACCATCACCGAGAAGATAAAACGGGAAGCTCCTTTCCACGCCATTACCCGCGGAGGACATATCACTTACGTAGAACTGGACGGAGAAGCTCAGAAAAATGTAAAAGCCATAGCCAAGATTGTAAAAGTAATGCATGACGAAGGCATTGGATACGGTTCCATCAATCATCCTGTTGATACTTGTCAGGCTTGCGGTTACAAAGGGGTCATTTACGACAAGTGCCCTGTTTGCCAGAGCGAGAATATAATGCGAATGCGTCGCATTACCGGGTATTTGACAGGCGACCTCAGCACTTGGAATTCAGCCAAGCGTGCCGAAGAGCGTGACCGGGTAAAGCATGGATAATCAGCATGAACTTGTTATTTACCTATCCTGAAACAATAGTCGACGGTGACGGCATCCGCTATTCTATCTATCTAGCCGGATGCCGTCACCATTGTCGCGGTTGCCAGAATCCCGAATCCTGGAACCCATCGGCAGGTACTCCGCTCACACCGGAAAAAATAGAAAAAATTATCTGCGAAATAAATGCTAATCCATTATTGGACGGAATCACCTTTTCCGGTGGAGATCCACTTTATCATCCTCAAGAATTCCTGGCTCTAGTCAAACAGATCAAAGAAGCTACCGGACAAAACATCTGGTGTTATACAGGATATACATTTGAACAAATACAAAACGATGAAATGTTAAAACCGGTACTGGATTATGTGGATGTTATAGTAGACGGACGATTCGAGCCGGATTTGTACTCTCCTTACTTGGAATTTAGGGGAAGCAGTAACCAACGCATCATCCGTGTGCGATAACGCTAAAAGAAATAAAAAAAGGGTGTTTTCTTGATATATATCATGAATTCACCCTTTTTTATGTTTTTCAGCATCTATTTACTTGCTAATATCAAGAAAAGCCGTACCTTTGCAATGTGGTTGTGAAACCAAATATTAAGTTAATAAAGAAAAGAACAAAATTAGGTATTAAGTATTAAGGTAAAGATTTTAATTTAAGGTATTAGATTTAGGTAAAGAAAGATTGATTTAGAAAGGTATTAGCAGCAAGATTTAAGGTAATTAGAAAAAGAAAGTTTTCAGGAAATTAGTTTTATAGGTATTAAAAGAGTTGTTTTTTTAGGTACAAGAGAGAGGATAACGCAACTGAGACGAGAAAGATGAAAAGAACCCCATTATGGAGGGGGGTTCTTCAGGATGTGAGCGGGTTTGATAAGAACTTTCGCTCTTTTTTTATGTCTTTTTTTCACCACGGGAGAAAAACAATATAAAAAACGCAGATTTCCGCAAAGATGATTGATTCAATCTTTGCGGAAATCCGTGCCTATCGGCATTGTTATAAAAATGCCGTGTCCTTTTCTGTCATGCAAACTTAGAACAAGAATCGCATGATATCATTAAAGTTCGCCCAAATGAGCAAGGCAAACAATAGAAACATACCTACCATCTGCGCATATTCCATAAATTTGTCACTCGGCTTACGACGGGCAATGATTTCATAAAGCAGGAATAATACATGTCCGCCATCCAATGCCGGAATAGGCAGAATATTCATAAACGCAAGGATGATTGACAGAAAAGCAGTCATTTCCCAAAAACGATGCCAATCCCATACTTTCGGAAAAATACTTCCTATCGTTCCAAAACCACCTACACTCTTGGCTCCTTCTTTGGTGAACACATATTTCATATCGTTCACATATCCTTTTAATGTATTTACTCCTAATTGTACCCCTGCAGGAAAAGATTCAAAGAATCCATATTCACGGGTAGTTTCTTTATAATCGGCCAATGAAAGAAATGTTGCCCCCACTCTAAACAGTGAGTCCGTATGCACGGTAACCGTATCACGCAATCCTCCACGAGAATAAACCATTTGCATAGCAACTCCTTTATCTCCGGTAGTTTCCGCATCAGCCTGCATATTATCTAGTTTTTCCACCAATGCATTCCATGAGTTCAACATTTCACCGTTGACCGCAATCAAACTATCTCCCTTCTGTATACCGGCCTTATCCAAGCCACCGCCCGGTATCACCGAGTCAACAACATTAGGAACTAACGCCGTAACAAACATCGGATCATCCTTTGCTATATCCAACAAGCTGATCTCAGGCATATATACTTCGGTTTCCTTTCCATCGCGCGATACAGTCACTGTACGTGCCTCAGCAATATCACGAAGCATATCCATCCCGAAACGCTCCAATGGTTTTTCATCTGCGCGAAGGAGAATATCACCGTCACGGAAGCCTATTTCCCGAGCACGCTCATTAAATTTCATACCATGAGTCATGTCTTGCAGCGACACAAAAGAATCTCCCCAATGGAATAAAATCATGGAATAGATGAAGATAGCCAGCAAGAAATTCATCAAGACACCACCCACCATGATAAGCAGACGCTGCCAAGCCGGTTTTGAACGAAATTCCCATGGTTTAGCAGGCTGTTTCATCTGCTCGGTATCCATAGACTCGTCTATCATACCCGAAATTTTCACATATCCCCCCAAAGGCACCCAGCCAATACCATATTCCGTATCACTGTTCTTCGGTTTGAATTTGAACAAAGAAAACCACGGATCAAAAAATATGTAGAACTTCTCTACTCTTACTTTAAAAAGACGTGAAAAAAGAAAATGTCCTCCCTCATGAATAATGACCAATAATGAAAGGCTCATTATCAATTGAAGGGCACGAATCAAAAATGTTTCCATCTAGCTATTTACTATTTTATAATTTATAATTAACATAATTCTCTGTCAACTACCATTTAAGATGACAAAAGGGATAACGCTACCCGACGTGCCTCAGTATCAGTAGCCACATAGTCTTCATAAGTCGGTTCCTTGATATAAGCAACTTTACCCATAGTCCGTTCTATGACATCACTCATACCCAGGAAAGATATTTTGTCTTTCAGGAAAGCATCCACCACCACTTCATTAGCTGCATTCACTATACAGGGCATATTTCCAGCCCGATACAAAGCCTCGTATGCCAATGCCAAATTACGAAAACGTTTAGTATCAGGCTGTTCAAAAGTCAGGTCTGTTATACGGGCAAAATCCAACCGTTCGAAAGAAGATTTCACACGCTCCGGATACGAAAAAGCATATTGAATAGGCAAACGCATATCGGGCATGCCCAATTGCGCTTTCACGGCCCCATCCTCAAACTGCACCATAGAATGAATGACAGATTGTGGATGAACTACCACTTCAATTTGCTCCGGACGCATTCCGAATAACCATTTAGCCTCAATCACTTCAAACCCCTTGTTCATCATGGAAGCCGAATCAATGGTTATCTTCGCTCCCATCTCCCAATTGGGGTGCTTCAAAGCTTGTGCTTTGGTCACTGTTTGCAACTGCTCCATAGTATAAATACGAAACGGCCCTCCTGAAGCTGTCAAGATCACTTTCTCCAACCGGTTATTTATTTCCAGGCACTGGAAGATAGCCGAATGTTCCGAATCCACGGGAAGTACAGATGTATGGTACTGATTTGCCAGTGCATTAATCAACTCTCCGGCCACAACCAGCGTTTCTTTATTAGCCAAAGCAATAGCTTTACCTGCCTTTATCGCATTTATAGTAGGACGCAATCCGGCATAACCTACCATAGAAGCCAGTACAATGTCAATAGGCTGTGATTCCACAATTTGAGAGAGCGCATCCGCTCCTGCATATACTTTGATAGGCAGATCACTCAACGCCTCTTTCAATTGAAGGTATTTTTCCTCATTGGCTATCACTACCGCCTCGGGCATGAACTTACGGGCTTGTTCTATCAATAAATCGACCCTGTTATTGGCTGTCAGCGCATAGGCCTCATATAAATCAGGATGTTCCTCTATTACCTGTAAAGCCTGTGTACCGATAGAGCCGGTAGAACCTAATATCGCTATTTGTTTTTTCATAATGTTGTTAAAATACAATGTATTTTGAGGGATCAATCGCACGTCCCTTGTGCCACAATTCGAAATGCAGATGCGGTCCGGTAGTTTTTTCACCGGTATTTCCTACCAATGCAATAGCTTCACCACCTTTCACCGGATCGCCTTCTTTCTTTAATAACGAACCACAATGTTTATATACCGACACAAAATCCTGTCCGTGCTGTATCTGAATAACATAACCGGTTTCTGCTGTATAAGTAGACAAAATCACTGTTCCATCCAATGTTGCCAACACACTTTCATTTGGATTAGCGGCAATATCCACTCCGTAATGCCTGTTCTCCAAGTCAAAATTAGAAGACATCATGCCACGTGTAGGACGATAAAAAATCAATCCGGAAGCGGCATTATTATCATCAACAGCCGTCAGATTATATCGTTCTGATTCTTCATATTGCTTGCGAAACTCTTCTTCCTGCCTGGTACGTTCCATCAAAGAATCAGAACGAAGAATGGTCAGAGAGTCGATAGATTGGACTGTATCAGCTTTTACTTTCCCGCTAAATATATCCTGAATATTCATGATATACATATTCTGCCTCGTCACCACTTGTTGCAATGAATCGGCCCGCAAGGCATTGGTCACCACCTGCGCACGTACCTCACTGTTCATATATCCCGGCAAATAATTACGTAAAGGAGTAAAAACAATGATAGTTGCCGAAATCAGGAAAATTACCGTTACGGCAGACAGCAATACAGACACACCATTGAGTTTGGAAACGTGTAGTCCCACAATCTCCTCCAACGTATTTTCATTGGTAATGGTCAGTTTATACTTAAACTTGAAATTATGCCAAAATGCTTTCCTTCCTTTTTTCTTCATCGTGCGCACCTTCTATATTTATATCAAGCCATCAGGTACTTCGACCGTCAGCAAACGCTTTTTCTTATCCAATTTGGTGATAAATTCCTCGTGGGCAGGCAGCAAAAGTTCCTCACCACCTTTCTCAATGGCAAAAAGGACATTCATCGTACTGTCATCCACCGCCACAATCTCACCCAACTCACCATGATTCACATCTTCTACCTTAAAACCAATAAAATAGTTCCAAGTAGGTATATCATCCGAATCTTCCTCCTCACCGACATATTTCTTCGGGAAATAAACCTCTACATTCGTAAACATACGGGCCTTTTCCGAGGTATCCACCCCTTCCAGTTTGACTAAAGCAGTGGTATCTGAACGAAAACGATACTCTTCAATAAAGAAAGGCACGAAGATACCGTCTAACAAACAGACCAAATACTCACATTCCACACGGTCAAAAATATCATCCGTAAAAGTGAATGAGATTTCTCCTTTTACTCCATGCGGCTTGTTGAATATACCAATCTTGAAAACTTCATCTTTTTTAATCATGATTGATTTCTCTAAATTCTAGTAATACGTGCGCCAAGCGCATTCAAACGCTGGTCTATATTCTGATATCCCCGGTCTATCTGCTCTATATTGTGTATGCGACTGGTACCGTCGGCACTCATTGCCGCTATCAGCAAAGCGATACCGGCACGAATATCGGGTGAAGTCATATTTCCGGCACGAAGCTGGAAATTACGGTCATGCCCTATTACAACGGCACGATGAGGGTCACATAATATAATCTGTGCTCCCATATCTATGAGCTTGTCCACAAAGAACAGGCGGCTTTCAAACATTTTCTGATGAATCAGTACACTGCCTTTCGCCTGTGTAGCCACCACCAGTACCACACTGAGCAGGTCGGGAGTCAACCCCGGCCAGGGAGCATCTGCTATGGTCATAATAGAGCCATCAATAAACGATTCTATCTGATAATGTTCCTGCTCGGGGATAAATAGATCATCCCCCCGCTGTTCCACTCTAATACCTAAACGACGAAAACTTTCTGGAATAATGCCCAAATTTTCATGTGATACATTCTTAATGGTAAGCTCACTTCCTGTCATAGCTGCCATTCCGATAAAACTACCTACTTCAATCATATCAGGCAACACCCGATGAGTACAGCCATGCAGACTTTCCACTCCTTCAATAGTCAGCAAATTAGATGCAATACCGGAAATCTTCGCCCCCATGCTGTTCAACATACGACAAAGTTGCTGCAGATAAGGTTCACAAGCTGCGTTATAAATGGTCGTTTTGCCCTTCGCCAGGACAGAAGCCATCACAATATTAGCCGTACCGGTAACCGAAGCTTCATCCAGCAACATATAAGTACCTTTCAAATGCTTTGCGCAAATACTGAAAACACTTCGTTCCTCATCATAATTAAAACAGGCTCCCAACTTCTGAATACCGATAAAGTGAGTGTCCAAACGCCGACGGCCAATCTTGTCACCGCCCGGCTTTGAAATCAAAGCCCTTCCAAAACGGGCAACCAACGGACCAACCAACATGACTGATCCACGCAGACTGGAACATTTCTTTAAGAATTCATCACTCTCCAAGTAGTTCAAATCCACAGTGTCAGCTTTAAATGTATACGAATCAATTCCTGTTTTTGATACCTTGACGCCCATATCACGTAACAACTGAATCAGGTTGTTCACATCCAGAATGTCCGGAATATTAGTCACTGTCACTTCTTCCGAGGTCAACAGAGTGGCACAAAGGATCTGTAACACTTCATTTTTAGCACCTTGCGGGTGTATTTCGCCGTGCAATTTATGTCCTCCTTCAATTACAAACGAAGCCATGGTATCATTTTTTAGGAATTAATATTTCTTTCTTTGATTGTTGTTTTGTTGCGGTCTGCGCTGATTGTTATTCTGTTGTGGCCTGCGTGGAACATAAACACGTTGCTGCTCATTCAAATGCAAGTCTTCAGGGGTCAGATTAATCACTCCCTTAGAGTAATCGCGAAGATCATCCAAGATTTTCTGATCCTCCACCCCGTCTTTGTTCCAGTTCAGGAAGCATTTCTTCATGTGGTTTGCAATCAGGCTGATCAGCTGCTTTTTCTCCTCACCTTCCGGATAGTCCACTGCCTTTTTAATCATGTTCTCCAAAATACGTCCATAATGACGGTAACGGATTCCATTATGCGGATAAGGCAACATATCGGGTTTCACCTCCAGGCTTTCTTTCTTCACAATTTCATACGGATAATCAATATCCAGCTTAAAATCGGCCATAATAGCCAAATGATCCCATAATTTATGTTTGAAATCGGGCACATCCCGCAAATGCGGAAACATACCGCCCATAATGTTGATAATCGTGTTCGCACAACGTTGGCGCTCAGCTCTGTCCTCGATGGTCAAGGCGTGATCTACCATGTTCTGCACACTTCTGCCATATTCAGGAAGGGGTAAAGTTCGTTGTTGAGTATTATACTCCATATATTTAAAATTTATGATTTATGCACTAATTTGTTCATCGGCTGTTACAAAAGCTTTTTGGGTTTGGAAGCTACAAACTCTTTCAAATAGAAAGGCTCAAAATAAGCCACATCCTTAAAGTTCTGTCTTACCATTTCCTTTTCTGCCAATGGAAACATCCATTTACCTAACGGACGGATGTCATCAATAAAATGAGCATTGGGATGAGTAATCTGCCCACGACATTTGGCTGCACCGTTACCAAAAAAATAGACCGGATGTTCATTCAGAAACTCCAAATAGGAATGCTCATCAACAATATCGGCAGCTATTTCCCTTTTTACGCTCAATGCGCGGTCATAAACAGCTGCATAGACTTCCATGCGACGTGCATCTATCATAGGACAGAGCAAGGCATCCTCAGGCAAATCGTGATGTAACAACACCGGCACACACAATACCTCCAATGTCGGCAGACCGATAAGTGGCAAATTACGTCCATAGCAAATACCCTTCGCCATAGAGACACCAATACGCAACCCTGTGTACGAGCCGGGCCCGCAACTCACAGCCACTGCATCCAACGGCATACCATGACTGTCGACAAACGACAAAGCCTCATCTACAAATACGCCCAGCTGCACGGCGTGTGAAGGTCCTTTCAAATCCTCTTTGGAGAACACCGCCAATCCATCCTCACTGACGGCAACAGAGCAGGCCTCTGTTGAAGTTTCAATATGCAAAATACACGACATAATGCTCTACTTATATAATATAATCTGCAAATATACACTTTTATTTATACTTCATTTCCATAAAAAGATTACTTTTGCAAAAAAACATATTAGTTATGATACAGTCAATGACCGGATACGGTAAAGCAACCGCTATATTCGGAGAAAAAAAAATTAACGTAGAGATCAAGTCTTTAAATAGTAAAGCAATGGACTTGTCTACACGGATCGCTCCTTTATACCGTGAAAAAGAAATGGAAATCCGCAATATGATTTCCAAATCATTGGAACGCGGTAAAGTTGATTTCAGCCTGTGGATAGAGAAAGACGTTTCGGATACAGCCACTCCCATTAACGCCGCCCTTGTAGAAAACTACTACAATCAGATAAAATCTATTTCCGAAATGACCCATATACCAATGCCCGAAGATTGGTTTGCAACCCTTCTACGAATGCCCGACGTACTAACCAAGGCCGATGTACAAGAACTTTCGGAAGAAGAATGGGAGGTAGTCCGCCAGGTAGTGGAAGAGGCTATCAACCATTTGGTAGATTTCCGCAAACAGGAAGGAACCGCTTTGGAAAAGAAATTCAACGAAAAGATTGATAACATCGAGAGTTTGTTAAAGTCCATCGAGCCCTACGAAACAGAACGTGTAGCCAAGATACGTGAACGCATTACAGATGCTTTGGAAAAGACCATCAGTGTGGATTATGATAAAAACCGCTTGGAACAAGAATTGATTTATTACATTGAAAAATTAGATATTAACGAAGAAAAACAACGACTGAGCAATCACTTGAGATATTTCCGTGAAACCATGGCAGGCGGTCATGGGCAAGGGAAAAAACTTGGTTTCATAGCACAGGAGATGGGACGCGAAATCAATACGACCGGCAGCAAATCCAATCATGCCGAGATGCAAAACATCGTAGTGCAGATGAAGGACGAACTGGAACAAATTAAAGAACAGGTATTAAATGTAATGTAACCGGTTCATATACCGGACCCCATTCTCATAAGCAAAGAATCAAGATATGGCAACAGGAAAACTTATCATTTTTTCAGCCCCCTCAGGTTCGGGCAAATCAACCATTATCAACTATCTGCTGACACAAAACCTGAACCTGTCTTTCTCTATTTCTGCCACCAGCCGCCCTCCTCGCGGAAAAGAACGGCATGGTGTGGAATATTTCTTCCTATCTCCTGAGGAATTCAAACAACGCATTGCCAATGATGAATTTCTGGAATACGAAGAAGTATACGAAAACCGTTTCTACGGAACCTTGAAAGCACAAGTGGAAAAACAATTGGAAGCCGGACAAAATGTGATTTTTGACGTAGATGTAGTAGGCGGATGTAATATCAAAAAATATTATGGCAGCCGCGCATTGTCTGTTTTCATTCAACCACCCAGTGTAAAAGAACTCCGTAAACGCCTGAAAGGCCGTGGTACTGATGCCCCCGAAGTAATTGAAAGCCGAATCGCAAAAGCAGAATTTGAATTGGGGTTCGCCGATAAATTCGACACCGTGATAGTAAATGACGATTTGGAGAAAGCAAAAGCGGAAGCACTGAAAGTTATTAAAAATTTTATTGAAAAATAAGACGATGATCAAAGATCCGAAAAAACTGGCCCAAAGAATGTCGATACTTTGTATCCTCATTGGTTTTATAGCTTTGGCTGTGGGCATCATTGCAATGGCAATGGAGCAATACATTATTGCCATAGCAATGGGTATTGTCACTGTGGGACAAGTATGGAATTACAATAAATGGAAAAGAGTAAGATAAAGACTGGTATTTTCGGCGGCTCATTCAATCCTATTCACATTGGTCATCTGGCACTTGCTAATTATTTATGTGAATATAATGGATTGGATGAAATATGGTTTCTCGTCTCTCCTCACAATCCATTAAAGCAACAAACGGATTTATGGGATGATAATCTGCGATTGGAACTGGTAAAACTGGCCATTGCGGATTATCCCAAATTCCGAGCTTCCGATTTCGAGTTCTACCTTCCTCGTCCTTCCTATACTATACACACATTGGACGCTTTACACAAAGCCTATCCCAACCGAGAATTTACTCTTATCATTGGGGCGGACAACTGGCTTCTATTCCCCCGTTGGTACAAAGCAAAGGAGATTTTAAAGAATCATCATGTAATGATCTATCCCCGTCCGAATTTCACTATTGATCCAACAACTCTTCCTCCTTCCGTGCAATTAGCAGATACTCCGTTATTGGAAATCAGTTCTACTTTTATCAGACAGGCACTAGCGGAAGGACGAGATATACGATATTTCCTGCATCCGGCAGTATATGAACGGCTAAAAAAATAAAAATCCCCGGGAGGACACAATCCAAATTTCCCGGGGAAAAACACATCAATTATTTAATCTAAAATTCAAAGGACGCACTCCATTAACGCTTTGCCAGCAGTACTTCATTATTTATTAATCCGTCCAACTCCCAGCCTGTCGCATCTTTTTTATATGAGTGCCACGCCAAAAACTTCCCAGCTTCATCTAACGTATATACATATTTCTGCGTAGGGATAAACGCTTTTTTATTCTTGTTCCACAAAGAATAATCAATATGCGCTTCTGTGTCTGTGTACGTAACTTCCATACAATAATAATTTATCCAAGTCGTGCCATTCCATTTCATACTTTTCTTCTCTATAATTTGTCCCTTATCGTTGTATCTGAACTCAAAACGATACTCCGGAGTAAGGAAAGTACCCTCTTGTTCATAAACGACCTTAGCCGACACCCGACCATTTTCCACCTCTTCATTTGTAATCTTCACAGGCTCGACTGCATTCAGCGTTAATACACTTGTCATTGCAAAAAGAACTGCCATCATGGCTTTAGTGATCATTGTAGTTTTCATAATGTCTTATTTTTAATGTTTATAATTCGGGTTTATTTGTGTCTCTATTTATAAGACGCAAATGACTCTAAAAACGTTGCAACATGATCCGTTTTTTTTCTTGAGCCGCTTCACTTTATAAAGTGCAAAGCACATGCCACGAAATTAATCCACTAAGTATCAATAAGTAAACATAAAAAAGGGTGTCCGATTATGGACACCCTGTACGTTATTAACGGACAAACAGTCTATTCTTTCTGCTTTTCAACACGATGCAAGACTACCAGAACAACTTCGCTGGGAGTAAATAAGCGGACGTCAACGCGCGAAGTACCCAATCCATTGGTAATAATAATCGGAGTACCTTTACTATTCTCTTTCCAACCAGTCAGAAAACGGTTTCCATAAATGGAGTGCTTTACCGGAGAATATTTTTTAAACAAGCTCACCTGCCCGCCATGAGTATGCCCCGCTAACACCAAATTGGCATTCGATACATCTGTATCTTCTGCATAGTCGGGAGTATGCGTGAGCAATATAATAAAATCATCCGCTGGAAAATGCTGGGATGGAGAGTCACCATTCCTTTTTAAATCAAACGGATTGCGTACACCGCTTACTATAATATGCTGACCATCTTTCATCAACTTATAGCTTTTATGTTCCATCAACCGCACATGATTCTTTTGCATGGCCTCCACCACTTCGGAATAACAATAACCATAATCATGATTCCCCATCACAGCAAATGTTCCGTAAGGTGTATAAACTCTGCTCAAGGCGGTGAACAAAGTGTCTAGATTTCCACCTTTCTTGCTACGATAATCTCCACCCAACAACAGAACATCGGCATGCATTGATTTTAATGCTCGTACCGCACTGTTCAATTCACTCCTCTTAAAACGACTCTCATAATGAAAATCCGAAGCAAATCCTATCCGAAAACCATCAAAAGCGGGTGGAATATCATAACTATAAAAATCATATTGCTTCACACGTCCTACTCCCGGAAACTCGGACAAAGTAGCTGTGGCGCAAGAAGACAAAAAAATAACCGCTAAAAGTAAAAAAAGAAACTGTTTCTTCATAATCCTTTCTATTTGGAGACAAAGATACAGAATTAATTGTTTTATCTTTGCACAACCTTAATTATAAATAGAAATGGAAATTGTTCAAGTTAACTCAATAAAAGCATGGCTTCTAGCCGCCCGTCCTAAAACATTGGCAGGAGCCGCCACTCCGGTTTTACTGGGATGTGCCTTGGCCTATGCAGACAGCTGCTTCCAAATGACACCAGCATTGCTTTGCTTTCTCTTCGCTTTTCTGATGCAGATAGATGCCAACTTCATTAATGATTACTTTGATTATCTGAAAGGCAGTGACCGTGAAGACCGCTTGGGTCCTGAACGTGCCTGCGCACAAGGATGGATCACACTGAACGCCATGAGGAAAGGAATCGCCCTGACCACAGCGACAGCTTGTTTAGCAGGGTTATGCCTATTAGCTTATGGAGGGATTGAAATGATTCCAGTGGGAATTTTATGTATTTTATTCGCTTTTCTTTATACAGCAGGACCTTATCCGCTAGCTTATCACGGATGGGGAGACATACTTGTCATTGTCTTTTTCGGGTTTGTACCGGTAGGCTGCACTTACTATGTGATGTGTCGTAGCTGGACTTGGAATGTAACACTCGCCTCTCTAGCTTGCGGACTGATTATAGATACCTTGTTGATGGTGAATAATTACCGTGACCGCGATCAAGATGCAAAAAGCGGAAAGAAAACAATCGTAGTACGCTGGGGAGCCAATGCAGGGCAACAATTATACCTATTTTTGGGATTGGCTGCCGCATGGCTTTGTTTATTGTTTATTCCGACCGGACACATTTGGGCTGCATTATTACCCCAACTTTATCTGTTACCTCACTTCATGGCATGGCAAAAAATGGTAAAAATCAAAAAGGGAAAAGAATTAAACAGCATATTGGGAGAAACCTCCCGTAATATGCTACTATTCGGAGTATTACTAGCATTCGGCCTTATTCTATAATCTTCTGGCAAAATCTTGCCAGAAGATATCTCCCGAATAAAGCACAACAAATCATTCCGCTTTCTCTATTAATACAGTGGCGTAAGCAGAAATACCTTCCTCCCTGCCCGTGAATCCCAGCTTCTCTGTAGTGGTAGCCTTTACGGAAACATCATCCACATCAATCCTCATCAAATGAGCAAGCACCAACTGCATTTCCGGAATCCGCGCTTTCAATTTAGGACGTTCAGCGCAAATCGTTGCGTCCACGTTACCTACTTTATACCCTTTTGCAGCAATCAGGTCCACCGTTTCAGCCAATAAAATCTTGCTATCAATATTCTTGAATTCGCCTGCAGTATCAGGAAAATGATAACCTATATCACGCATATTGGCCGCTCCCAGCAAAGCGTCACAAATAGCATGAATCAATACATCGGCATCCGAGTGTCCCAATAGCCCCAATTCATGTTCAAATTTTATTCCTCCAAGCCATAATTCACGACCGCTTACCAGTTGGTGCACATCAAATCCAAATCCTACTCTTATTTTCATCTTACATAAAAATCTAATAATTTTTCACCTTCCAAATACCCCTGCAAATGCTGTCCTATACTGACTGGCCCTACTCCCACGGGAGTCCCTGTATAAAGCAAATCCCCAATCTTTAATGTAAAAAACCGGCTAACGTATGCGATTATCTCATCCACCTTAAACAACATATCTGCAGTATTACCTCTCTGCACCGTTTTTCCATCTATATCCAAATGAAAGTTCAAATTCTGTATATCCTTAAATCTGTCTACCGGCACAAAATCACCTATGGCAGCCGAGCTATCAAACCCTTTACACAGCTCCCAAGGCTTACCTTCCTCCCGAAACTGCCGCTGAAGGTCACGTGCCGTAAAATCTATTCCTACCGTCACCGCATCATAATACCGACTGGCAAAACGCGGAGCAATATTCTTTCCCAAACGATTAATACGTACTACCAATTCTGTTTCATAATCCACCTGCTGAGAAAAATCAGGAATAAAAAACGGCTTGCTGTCTTTCAGCAGAGCCGAATCCGGTTTCATAAAAATAACCGGTTCTTCCGGCAAATTCTCATCAGCATGCAACTCGTGGCAATGTGCAACGTAGTTCATTCCTACGGCTATAATCTTCATGTTATTATTCTTGAATTACATTTAATCTGTTAAACATTACAGCCAGATGGGCATAAAGTGATGTATTCTGCACCACAATATTTTCCGGTACACGAATACGGAACGGTGTAAAGTTCCAAACTGCCTTAATGCCACCCGCTATCATCTTATCTGTTATCTCCTGTGCTATATTAATAGGCACAGTCAACACCCCGATATTGACATCACAGGATTTCATTTTTACCTCAAATTCATCCGAATGATAAATAGGAATTCCATTTATTTCCTTTCCCACCAGTTCGGGGTTAATATCAAACGCACCTACTATCTCTAATCCAAAATGATGCAGGCCCGAGTCGCGCAACAAAGCACCTCCCAAACTACCAACACCAAACAAAAAAGCTTTATGCATCTTGGTAAATCCCAAGAAACGCTCCAGCACCTCTATCAACGCATCAATCTCATATCCCACACGTGTACGGCCGGATATATTTACATAAGAAAGATCTTTCGCTATTTGGGAAGCATCCACATTGATTTGCTTGGATATTTGGGTAGAAGACACGTACGTTTCTCCCTGTTCTTTCATCAGTTTCACATTCGAAAGATACCACGGAAGTCTGCGCAAAGTCGGCTCAGGCACTTTATCCGAGAATTTATGCATACGTATATCCATCTTTTTCTTTAGGTATTATCATTAGGTAATTTGCAAAAGTACACTTTTATTTGTTACATTGACGGATAGAGTATAAAAAAAGTCTTATCTTTGAGTATTCATTTAAGCAAAATTCACATGAAAAATAACGATTGGAAAGAACGTCTGAATGTGGTTTATTCCACAAATCCTGATTTCAAGTATGAAAACGTTGAAAAGGAAGAGACTAAAACATTAGATAAAAAACAACAAAAGCTCCGTGTCAATATAGAAAAAAAAGGACGGAGTGGCAAAACCGTGACATTAATCAACGGGTTCATCGGAACAGAAAATGACCTGAAAGAGTTGGGTAGATTATTGAAAAGCAAATGTGGGGTAGGCGGTTCAGCAAAAGACGGGGAGATCCTTATTCAAGGAGAGTTCAAGCAACGGGTCATCGAGTTGTTGAAAGCTGAAGGATATACCCAGACCAAATAGCCGGAAAAAAGAAAGGGACTGTTGTCACACAGTCCCCCTTCTATAATTGCGGAAATCTTATTCAGCACGTAAAGTGAAACGTTTGAAAGCAACGATCTGCAATTCAGGATCAGCTTCCTTCAACACTTCTCTTACAGTCTTCTTACCATCCATGATATCCTCTTGGTTCAGCAAGCAAACTTCCTTCAAGAACTTGCCCAGACGACCTTTAGCAATGTTTTCAATCATCTGTTGTGGCAAGTTAGCAGCTTTTTCAGCAGAAACAGTAGCAATGATTTCTTTAGCTTTGGCAATATCTTCGTCAGTGATCCAGCCCTTAGCCTTGTTACTTTCCATATGTTCTTCGCTGTCTACGTGTGCAGGGTTGATACCAGCCTTCTTCAAGGCAACTTCAACAGCCTTGTCTACTTGTTCTTTCTTAGTCTTGTCAATAGCTACCTGTATTTCAGCTTCTTTTACAGATTCAGGAACACCGGCTTCATCAATTGCAATAGGATTCATAGCAGCAATCTGCATAGCAACTCCGTGAGCGGCAGCTTCAGCTTCTTTATTCATTGCAACAATAGTACAAAGCTGGTTATTTCCCTGGTGGTTATAAATAGAAGTATAAGCACCTTCAACCACATTGTAACCATCCAATTCCATTTTTTCACCAGTGATACCACTACGGTCTGTTACTGCATCTTGTACAGTACCGTTACCCATAGGCAAAGCCTTTACTTCTTCCAAAGTCTTACACCTGTTGGCAACAGCAGCATCCAGAATAGCTTGAGTCAAAGCTATGAAATCAGCGTTTTTAGCAACGAAGTCGGTTTCGCATTTCAAAGCGATGATAGCAGCAAATTCGCCATCCTTTTTTGCCAGCACACAACCTTCAGATGCTTCACGGTCAGAACGTTTTGCAGCAACAGCCTGTCCTTTTTTACGAATAATTTCCATCGCTTTATCGATATCGCCGTTTGCTTCAGTCAAGGCGTTCTTGCAATCCATCATACCAGCTCCACTAATCTTACGAAGCTTGGTTATTTCAGCCATAGTTACAGCCATAATATTCCTTTATTTTTTAATTGTTAGTAATATCTTTAAAACAGAATTGAGAATTGAAAATTGAGAATTGAGAATTAACAGCATAATCTGCCCCTTTCCCAATTTTCAATTCTCAACTCTCAATTTATACTATTAAGCTTCTTCGTCTTCTTTCAAGAAAGCGGCAGCCTTAGCAGCATTGATAGCTTCTTCTTCGGCTTTATCCATACGAGCCTTGGTATTTTTCTTCTTACCAGCACCCTTAGGAGCATTCTCACCGGCAGCTTCCATATCTACTTTTTCAGCTTTTCTTTCTTCCAAACCTTCAGCGATAGCACCACAACAAGCATCCAAGATCACTTCTACAGACTTAGTAGCATCATCGTTTGCAGGAATCACGAAGTCTACGTTTGAAGGATCTGAATTTGTATCAACGATAGCAAATACAGGGATACCCAAGCGGTTAGCTTCACGAACTGCAATGTTTTCTTTCAACACATCGACAACGAACAGTGCTGACGGCAAACGAGTCAAATCAGCGATAGAACCTAAGTTCTTTTCCAATTTAGCACGCTGACGAGAAATTTGCAGGACTTCTCTCTTAGAAAGGTTTGAATAAGTACCATCGTTGGTCAACTTATCGATAGTAGCCATTTTCTTCACAGCCTTACGGATAGTCGGGAAGTTAGTCAACATACCACCCGGCCAACGCTCTATTACATAAGGCATATTTACAGAAGCAGCTTTCTCAGCTACTACTTGTTTAGCTTGTTTCTTAGTAGCAACAAACAGGACTTTCTTACCTGATTTTGCGATTTGTTTCAGTGCATCAGCAGCTTCATCTACTTTAGCAACTGTTTTATGGAGGTCAATGATATGGATACCATTGCGTTCCATGAAAATATAAGGAGCCATTGAGGGATTCCACTTTCTCTTAAGGTGTCCGAAGTGGCAACCGGCTTCCAATAATGTATCGAAATTAGTTCTAGACATTTTGTTATTCTTTAAATCGTTTACTTTCTTTTTTGTTTATCTCAACCAACCATCGGGTAGTCCGCTACCAAGTAGAGTCCCGCTGGTTTAGATACTAAACGCTTCTTAACCAGTTCCAAGTAAAACCGGATATTAACGTTTACTGAACTGGAATCTACGACGTGCTTTGGGCTGACCCGGTTTCTTACGTTCTACAGAACGAGAGTCACGTGTCATGAAGCCTTCTGAACGAAGAGCCGTTTTATCTTCAGGGTTGATTTTAACCAGCGCACGAGCGATAGCCAGACGCAAAGCCTGTGACTGTCCTGTAAAACCACCACCGTAAAGATTTACTTTGATATCATATTTTTCAGCAGCCTCTAGCTTGTTCAAAGGCTGTTTTACTACATACTGAAGAATAGTTGATGGAAAGTACTGTGCAAGGTCTCTCTTGTTAATAGTAATCTTTCCTGTACCTTCGCTTACGAACACGCGTGCTACAGCGCGTTTACGTCTGCCTAATGCATTTACTACTTCCATTCTTTATTATTTAAGTGAGTTTATATCAATTGATTTCGGAGTCTGAGCCTCATGTTTGTGTTCACTACCAGCGTAAACATACAAATTGCCCAGCAACTGTGCTCCCAGACGATTTTTAGGAAGCATACCCTTTACTACTCTCTTCAACAGTTTTTCTTCACCGTTAGGTTTCTTCATCAACTGAGCAGGAGTCATTTCTCTCTGACCACCGGGATAACCTGTATAGCGCAAGTAAACCTTGTCGTTCCACTTGTTTCCGGTAAATTTCACTTTGTCTGCATTAATGATAATAACATTATCACCGCAGTCAGCATGAGGGGTAAAGTCTGGTTTGTACTTTCCTCTCAACAGTTTCGCAACTTTCGAACCGAGACGGCCTACGACCTGATCGGTTGCGTCGACAACAACCCATTCTTTATGAGCTGTTTCTTTGTTTGCAGAAATGGTCTTGTAACTTAAAGTATCCACTCTTAAATTCTTTTTTAAATGTTAACTACTAAAAAACAATTCTTCTCAGCGTTTCTAACCGTTCCCGGACAAAGAACTATTAACACGCTAAGAATTAATCCTTTATAAACTTTTGATAATAATCGGCTTGCAAAGGTACGGCTTTTCTTTGAACTGACAAATAAATTAAGATATTTTTTCCTCTTGCTATTCGCATACAAAAGGCTGATATAACCACATCTAGGCTTTGAATAACGGACTAAAAAACATAGGGAAGAGATTTTGATTCTTCCCTATACATATACAGTTATTCATTCTATTTTCAACGATTCCAGCCACTCTCCATCTCAGAGCAAGTACACACAGCCACAGATGCCGCATTGTTTCCACTGGACTGACGAAGCTTTAAAAGTTCAGTTGCTGAGATCCGGACTACTTTTCCATCGGGACGACCATAACACAATGTCCCTTCGCGCCGTGCAGTTTCCTCTATCAACCGCTGTTCCGCTAGTTCTAAACCATAACGCAACTTCGCACTTAATTCCTTATATTCTTCTTCAGTTGACATAACTTCTGATTTTAGTAAAAAGTTCTTGATTATAGATATGGGCCTCATCTCCCAAACGGAAGGCGTCCGCCACAATAACACGCGGTGTGCAGCTATTGTCCGCAAGCATCCAATAATCCACGCAAGGCATATAAATACGGAAAAAGTTTTCCAACCCCGAACGATAACGACGACGGATAATGGGAGCAGGCACATCATGCCCTCCATTGGCAACACGCTGTTTCACTCGCTCTATAGCCAATTCAGGCGAATTCAGCCAAAAATAAATAAGGCTGACACTATATCCTTGATTTTGTGCCTGCTGGATAAGATTGATATAAGAACGGGTGGACAATGTGGTTTCAACAGAAAAGCTGACTCCGGCCGACAGTAACTCTCCGATACGTTTCAGCATCAGTCGCCCGGCTTCGATAGCCACACTTGAGGGGTTAAAAGGAGAAAGTCCCTTAGCGATTTCATCGGCATTGACAAATTCGCGGCACTCTAAAATTTCGGGTAATACCGTGTACGAAGCGGTCGTTTTACCGGCTCCGTTACACCCCGCTATTATATAAAGTTTAGACATTAATCTCCTTTTCTATTTCTGTTATTGGCGACAAAGTTAACGATTATTTCCAATCTTTGTTCTTGAAAAGGCATAAAAGTGATGAAGAATAGCACATTTTTTGAAATTCTGTGCAAATTAAGAAGAGATTACAGGAGTTTTACCTTATATTTAAGCAACCTGCAAACAGGTAGCAGTTACTCATTACATCATTTTATTGAAGAAAATTAGTACATAAGCATCTTTCATTTAAGTATCCAAACAAGTAATCATATAAATAGGACACATATCCCACCATAATAGCAAGTACACTTGTTTCGTCAGACAAATATCATGTATAAAATAAATAGGGCCACACTTTCAAAAAATGAAAGCGTAGCCCGAAAAATGACTATTCTTTGTTTATAAACAAAGATTCAAATTTATCTGACCAAATCCTTTGGATAAACAGGAGGCATTTTCACTCGTTTCCAAGTTTCATAATACCAGGAATTGATTTCATTTCCATCCTTATCCGTTTTCACAAAAAACTTCAGCACCATGACATCTCCCCCCTTCATCTCAAATTCCAAAATATTATCCACACCTACCAATTGTGGAAGATGCAAGTTTTTCTCCACATGCTCTGTATAAGCATTAGGAGCAGTCTGCCGATAGGTACCGGAACCAATAATAATAGCTCCATGATTAGGAATCATGGTCATATTGGTAAACTTGCCGTCATCAGACAAAATTTTAAAAGAATTACTTGGTTTCAACTCACCCGGTACCTGAGGAGTCCCTGATACATAAAAGCACATCTGCCAAATTCCTTTCAAGTTGACAGGGGTTACATCCGATTTTTCCTGTCCCACTACACGCGAAGTACCGATAAGCAAGAATGCTATCATCAGTAGGAATAATTTTTTCCGTTTCATAGTTGTATATATTTAGTTAACAAATTGCGTAATGTGGATATACAAAATTAGAAAAATTTTTCAAACTTCCTGCTTTTTAAATAACTTTTTTACAGTTAAATACAAAAAAAATCCTGCTCTATGTTATAGGGCAGGATTTTTTGAATTATTATTTCCAACAATTAGAATTCAGCATTACGCGGAGTACGTGGGAAAGGTATCACATCACGAATATTGGTCATACCGGTAACAAACAGCAACAGCCGCTCAAAACCAAGTCCAAAACCAGAATGAGGACATGAACCAAACTTACGGGTATCCAGATACCACCACATATCCTTCATCGGAATTTCCAATTCCTGGATACGGGTCATCAGTTTGTCATAATCAGCCTCACGTTCAGAACCACCTATTATCTCGCCAATCTTCGGAAATAAGACATCCATTGCACGGACAGTCTTGCCATCCTCATTCTGCTTCATATAGAATGCCTTGATTTCTTTCGGATAATCTGTCAGGATTACAGGACGTTTAAAGTGCTCTTCCACCAAATAACGTTCGTGTTCAGAGGCTAAGTCTACTCCCCAATATACCGGGAATTCAAATTTATGACCTTTTGCTACAGCTTCCTCCAGTATCTTGATACCTTCCGTATAAGGCAGACGGACAAATTCCTCCTTCAGCACGCCCTGCAAACGTTCTATCAATCCCTTATCGAACATGTCGTTCAAAAACTTCACATCATCATAGCAGTTGTCAAGCGCCCACTGTACACAATATTTAATAAAGTCTTCGGCCAAATCCATATTATCAGTAATATCATTGAACGCAACCTCAGGTTCAATCATCCAAAACTCAGCCAAGTGACGCGGCGTATTAGAATTCTCCGCACGGAATGTAGGACCAAATGTATAAATAGCCCCCAAAGCAGTAGCAGCCAATTCACCTTCCAACTGTCCAGATACCGTCAAACTGGCTTGTTTGCCAAAGAAATCATCATCATAAATAATCGCTCCGTTTTCATCCTTCTTCAAATCATAAAGGTTCTTGGTAGTAACTTGGAACATCTGTCCCGCACCTTCACAATCAGACGCTGTGATAATAGGTGTATGAAAATAGAAAAAACCACGTTCATGGAAGAACTTATGGATAGCGATAGCCATGTTGTGGCGGATGCGGAATACAGCTCCAAATGTATTGGTGCGGGGACGCAAGTGAGCGATCTCACGAAGAAACTCCATCGTATGACCTTTCTTCTGTAACGGATAAGTGTTATCACAAGTACCTAATACTTCGATTCCACGCGCTTGAACTTCGGCTGCCTGACCAGAGCCAATGGATTCGGTCAACTCACCGTTCACACTGATACATGCACCGGTGGTGATCTGCTTCAACATTTCTTCGTCAAAGTTTGCCAAATCAACAACAATCTGCACATTATTTATTGTAGAACCGTCATTCAGGGCGATAAAATTTACCTGTTTGCTACCGCGGCGGGTACGAACCCAACCTTTTACATTGACCATCGCACCAAAATCACGGCACTTCAGCAGGTCAACAATCTTTGTTCTACTAATTTTTTCCATTGTTTTGTCTCTTTATTGTTTATTATTCAAATGAGCCCATGCGGAGCATGTTCACTTCTTGTTCAGTCAGGTAACGCCAGTCACCGCGGCGCAAACCTTTTTTAGTCAGACCAGCAAAATAAACGCGGTCCAGCTTGATCACCTTATATCCCAAGGATTCAAAAATACGACGCACAATACGGTTCTTTCCGGAATGGATTTCAATACCGACTTGTGATTTGTCTGTTTCCGATGCATAGCTGATGGCATCTGCATGAATCTCTCCATCATCCAATGTCACACCTGCTGCAATTTGGTCAAGATCTGCCTTGGTTACATTCTTATCACAATATACATGATAAATCTTCTTCTTCAAATACTTAGGATGAGTCAGCTTGGAAGCCAAATCACCATCGTTAGTTAACAATAACACACCGGTAGTATTACGATCTAAACGCCCAACAGGATAAATACGCTCCTTACAAGCACCTTTCACAAAATCCATTACAGTCTTACGTTCCTGAGGATCATCAGAAGTAGTCACACAATCCTTCGGTTTATTCAACAAAATATAAGTTTTGCGTTCAATACTTACCGGTTCGTCATGGAACTTCACTTCGTCAGTACGCTTGATTTTAGTACCTAATTCGGTTACCACTTCACCATTTACACTGACTACACCTGCTGTAATAAACTCATCAGCCTCACGACGGGAACATATACCTGCATTAGCCAAGAATTTGTTCAGACGAATCGGCTCATTTGGATCGGTCAATATATCTTTATATTCAATCTGTTTCTTCAGACTATACTTTGCATTCGGGTTATAATCAGCCGTACGGGGACGATAGGGACGATTGTATCCACCACCTTGATTATAACCACCGGTACGAGGACGATAAGGACGGTCGCCGCCTTGATTATAACCGCCGGTACGAGGACGATAAGGACGGTCACCGCCTTGATTATAACCGCCGGTACGAGGACGCGGAGTGTAAGAACGCTGTTCACCCCCTTCACCGCTGTTAAAACGGGGACGCGGAGTATAAGGACGCTGCTCACCCCCTTCGCGATTATAGTTTGTGCGGGGACGATATTGACGCTCACCACCTTCCTCACCATTATTAAAACGAGGGCGCGGAGTATACGGACGCTGTTCGCCACCTTCACGATTATAATTTGTACGAGGACGGTATGAACGTTGGTCTCCTCCATCCTCACTGTTAGGATTAAAGCGGGGACGTTGCGGACGGTCTCCGTTATTGTTATAGCGATTATAGGAAGGACGGTCACCGTTGTTATAAGAAGAACGGTAGGGACGGTCTCCACCTTCGCGATTATAGCTGTTCGTACGAGGACGATAAGGACGCTGTTCGCCGTCGTTGTTGTATCTGTTGTAATTACTGTCTCTGTTATAAGACTTATAACCACCATCACGGCTTACATTCTGGTTTTCTTCATTTGCAGCACCTTCTTGTCTGCTTTCATTTTCTGTACTCATGGTTTTCCTTTTATTTTTTAATTAATGTATAACGCCCTCTCGGGCTTTTTGGATTAAAATCTAACTAACTATTTTTTAAATACCTGTATAATTATGCGGTGTAATCACCCGCAGTTCCTTTTTAATGTCTTCGCTTACATTTAGTGTTTCTATAAATTCTTTAATAGACTCTTCTGTGATAGCCTGGTTTGTACGGGTCAAAGCTTTCAATGCCTCATACGGATGAGGATAGGCTTCGCGGCGCAGAATTGTCTGGATAGCTTCCGCCACCACACTCCAACAATTATCCAAGTCGGCATAGATTGCTTTCTCATTCAGCAACAGTTTGCGCAGACCTTTCAACGAACTTTGGATAGCAATCACAATGTGACCGAAAGGTACACCGACGTTACGCAACACAGTAGAGTCTGTCAAGTCACGTTGCAAGCGGGAAACAGGCAACTTAGAAGAAAGGTGTTCCAAAATAGCATTTGCCATACCTAGATTACCTTCAGCATTTTCGAAATCAATAGGATTCACCTTATGCGGCATGGCACTGGAACCTACTTCACCCGCTTTAATCTTCTGCTTGAAATATTCCATAGAGATGTACTGCCAGAAGTCGCGGTTCATGTCAATCATAATGGTATTGATGCGTTTCATCGCATCAAAAATGGCTCCCAGATTATCATAATTAGAGATCTGAGTAGTATATTCCTCACGTTCCAATCCCAGCTTTCCTGCTACAAACTTATTACCGAATTCTTTCCAGTCATATTCGGGATAAGCTACATGATGCGCATTGTAGTTACCCGTCGCACCACCGAATTTAGCCGTGACAGGACAAGCTTTCAATACAGCCAGCTGACGATTCAGACGATAAACGAAAACCATGATTTCTTTACCCAAGCGAGTCGGAGAAGCAGGCTGTCCATGTGTTTTTGCCAACATAGGGATATTTGCCCATTCTTCAGCGTATGTAGTCAACTGGGCAATCAGCTCTTCAATTTGCGGATAGTATACTTGTTCCAATGCCTCCTTTATAGACAAAGGTACAGAGGTATTGTTTATGTCCTGTGATGTCAATCCGAAATGAATAAATTCTTTGCATTCCTCCATTCCGCCCAACTTATCGAATTCTTCTTTGATGAAATATTCTACAGCCTTTACATCGTGGTTTGTTACACTTTCTATCTCTTTAATACGCTGTGCGTCAGCCTCTGAAAAGTTCTTATAAATAGCGCGCAATGCATCAAAACGTGCATGATCAAAGTCTTTCAGCTGTGGCAACGGTAGTTCACACAGAGTGATAAAGTATTCAATTTCTACCTGCACACGGTACTTGATGAGTGCAAATTCAGAAAAATAAGAGGCCAAAGCTCCCGCTTTTCCTCTGTATCGACCGTCAATAGGTGATATTGCCGTGAGTAAATCGAGCTCCATATTATATTCTTTGATAATTATCAGACTGCAAAATTAATTCTTTTTCTTGAGTTTAACGGTCTGAAGATGCATAAAGTTTGCGAAAATGAAGATTTATTTCACAAATCCCTTTTTAGTCCATTTCAGACTATTCCAACGCTGTACAAAGATAATACCACGAAGATTTTCATCCAGCACAAATGCACACCACATACCTACCAGTCCCCATCCCCAATGAATACCGAACAAGAAACCACAACCTACGGCAACACTCCACTGAACAACAAATCCTACATAAAACGGATAATTCACATCACCCGTTGCACGTAAAGCATTCGTCGCATAAATATTAATAGCCCGGCCCACTTCCAAAATCACATCAATAAACAGGATAATAGTACCCAAACGGATAATTTCCGGATTATCCGTCAGCCAGCTAAACAAAGTATGCCCCATCAAAGCCCAGATACAGGATAAAACTAAAGAAACCAAAATAGAAATACGCATCACATATTTGCCCAACAGATAAGCTGCATGAAGTTTCCTCTCACCTACCAAATGACCAATACAGATGGCTCCGCCTTGTGCCATGGCAATAGCAAACAAATAAACGAACATCACTATATTCACCACATAGGTACGAGTAGCCAGCGCTTCATTCCCCAACATATTAATAAAATAGGTCAATACTACCTGAGAGAAACTGTAGGACATATTTTCTCCGGCCGAAGGGACTCCGATTTTCAACAGGTTTTTCAGCTCGACAAACGGGAAGGGGCGAAAATAGGATAACGGAAATCTGGGAATATGTTTACGGAAAAGAATCACAAAAAGTATCACCATAGATACCCCTCGGGCAAATGCAGTAGAAATAGCAGCACCTTCCACTCCCAAAGCCGGCATACCGAACTTACCAAAAATCAGCGAATAGTTACCAATGATATTCAGAATATTTACAACTACCGTTACCATCATGGGATAAACTGCTTTATTGGCACTGCGCAAAGAGGCAGAAATAGTCAGAGATATGGCTTGAAAAAAAGCGAATGCCCCTACTATCTCCATGTAACTCACTCCATATTCCATCAGTTCGGAACGAAGCCCCATCATGGACAACAGGAAAGTGGCTCCATAGTGTAAAATGGCACTAACGAATAAACCGAACGCCAGATTGAGTATCAATGATACTCCCACCACCTGCACCATATTCTTGTGCATTCTTGCTCCCAAATATTGCGAACAGAGTACGGAAGTTCCTATATTGATCACCTCAAATATCAGGAAAGCAAACATAATGAGCTGGTTGACCACCCCTACAGCAGCCACACTATTGTCTGAATACTGACTCAGCATCACGGTATCCACTGCACCCAGCATCATAATCAGTAATGTTTCAATGAAAATAGGAACCGCCAGTCTGGCTAGGTTCTTTCGTATGCTCCTCGGTTCTTGAATTACGTCCACTTATCATCTTTAATTTTCGGGGTGCAAAGGTACGGACTTTTCACGATGCAACGGTTTGATTTATATCAAGAAATATGAACTTAAGATTTTTACCAGAAGATAAACAGGAATCTGATCTTTTCTTTTTATCTTTAGAACCAAATCTTAAATCAATAGAACAACATGAAAAAAGGAATCCTTCTGTTATCTGCAATTCTAGCATTGGGCTCTCTGTCCTCATCCGCCCAAAAAAGAACAGCCACCATGACTGATGAAGAAATGTACCTTGATGCCATGCATCATAACATCACTACCGAAAAGATTTTCGGTTATGTAAAGCAACTTTCAGACCCAGCCTTGGAGGGACGACTCGCAGGTTCGCCCGGAATGGCTAAAGCTGTAGATATCGTAAAAGGATATTTTAAAGAGTGGGAACTGATACCCGGTGGTGAGAATGGTTCCTACATACAGCTATTCCCCCACCCTTGTGTGGAAATACAACCGGGAAGCACTATGGATATCCTATTTCCTGTCACCCAAGGCAAGAAAAAAACTGTATGGATCTCTAAGACATATCCTTGGGCAGATGGTTGGTTTGCCGGAGGAATGACCAGTGACGGGGAAGTGACAGCCGATGTGGTATACGCCGGATTTGGCGTTACAGCACCCGAATTAGCATATGATGATTACAAAGATATAGATGTAAAAGGCAAGATTGTGCTGGTGGAGGGAGAAACACCCAATATAAGCCGTAACCCCGATTCACTGACCATGTGGTACAAACATACTTTGCACCAAACCAAGCTGAACAATGCCGTAACCCATGGTGCGGCAGGCTTGTTATACAAATGGGTTCCCGGTCCAAATGCCCCCTATAATCCAGGATTTGTCTATTGTCATGTTACAGACACTGTGGTTAATGATATTTTCAGGGGAACAGGCAAGACTTATAAAGAGACTATCCGGCAGATTTATAAGACTCAGAAGCCTGCCTCTTTCCATACCGGAAAGAGAGCCCACATCAAAATGAATGCTACCTATAATCCCAATGCTACTGGAAAAAATATTTTGGGTATGATCAAAGGCAGTGACCCTATACTGTGCAATGAATATGTAATCATTTCCGCCCATCTGGACCACTTGGGAATGATTCCTTTCCTTATTGAAGGAGCGAATGACAACAATTCTTCCTCCGCCGCCATGCTGGGAGTAGCCGAAGCACTGGCAAAATCAAAGATAAAACCCAAACGCAGCATCATTTTCATGAGTGTGGACGGCGAGGAAGCCGGACTCACCGGTAGCACTTATTATACTAATCATCCTCTTGTACCAAAGGATAAAGTAATAGCAATCCTGAATCTGGAGCAGGTGGGTGTAGGCCAGATGTTAGGGGCGAACTACCACTATAAATACCCCGAATTGGCCAAACTGTCCCAAAAAGCCAATGCTATGTATGTGCATCGACGTCTGTTCACTAATGAAACTCATTTCCTGACTCGTCCTCGTACAGATGGTGCTGTTTTTATGAAAGCCGGTTATCCATGCATTGATTTATGGGCATTAGGAGGTGGCTATTACCATCATCCTAAAGATAATATCCGATCCATCAACCCCGATATCCTTCGAGCTGCAACCGAATGGTTATACTGGACTACTATTTTTATAGCAAACAAGTGAACAAATACAAGAAATCCCGACGAGCGCCACTCTGCCGGGATTTCTTTATTCAACCGATGCCATGTCTGCATTGTTCCATATATGTGTTGTGTTATTGTTGGGTCAGATATTCCTTGTACATCTTCTCTATTTCCTTTATGGGAATATCCAATGCACTCACTTGTCTGAAAAACTCCGGCAATTCTTCATGCAGAAACATATCTTTACGCAAAGTGATAATCCGGTCTTTAGCCCCTGCCGATACAAAATAACCGATACCGCGTTTATTATAAATAATCTCTTGTCCTTGAAGGTAATCATACGTACGGACCACTGTATTTGCATTCACCTCCACCGTGGCGGCGTATTCTCTGACAGACGGAATACGCCCTTCCTCGGCATATTGTCCTTGCAGGATTTCATCATTTATCCGGTCGGCTATCTGCAAGTAAATGGATTTACTTTCTTTAAATTTCATAGCAAACGGAATTTAGGTTTAACAACTTGCGAACGGGTAAAAAGCTGGTAACTCAGCCACCAGTTAAACATAGTGAATGCACTGAAAAACGCTACTCCTAACGAAAGTAACTTGTTTAATGTCATCCACTGGAAATTAGTTTCCAGCCACTCAGAAAAACTGCGCATATTGTCATCTCCTATCCATGAAAGAATGTGCACCGATAAAACAGAAAACAGAATAGAAATAAGCATCAAAGCACCCAATGTCTTGAAAAAAGGTTTCTTATACCAATAATTTCCCCCTAGAATATACAATGAATGTGACCATAACAGGAAAGCCCATCCGCACAATTCACCCAACCAATTCTGGTACGGCATATTCATAGCATAGCCTGATCCCCTATATATCTGCTCACCATCTACCGAAGCCATAGAAAGAAGGTTATACAAAACAGATTGATGGAATGTTTCAGGCACATTAAATAAAGGAAGTAACAGATAACGGGTAATTTCCGCCAATGACGCCGCAACAAAGACAGCCACAGCCAATCCTACCGTAACAATCAAGAATCGTGCTACAAATTTCTCTATCATAGTTGCCGGAAGCATCAGAAAAGCGATACGTTTTTCTTTTGTAATCATATTTTCCATAATGTTAGCAGCATAGACAATGCCAAAAATACCGATGATAAAAGCAAAGGTTCCCATTATATTAGAACAATAATGCTGAAAAGCCATTTGAGAATCACTATACGTCACCTGTTTCGACATTGTGAGCACCATTACCAATGCAAATGCAGCATAAATTCCGATCAGACGATAAAGATTTGTTTTCCAATTTTCCATAATCTCGCGTTTCATTACCATTGCAATACGCGAAAAGCTAAAGAATTTATTCGTATCCATAGTGTGTTTGTATTACTTGTTAAACAGAAATTGCATTTTTTCTCTCTCTGTCAGCATAGCGTTAAATAATACTTCCAGGTTCAGATTCGTTTCCTCATTATACGTATTCGGAAAAATTACGCTGTTTCCCTGGACGGACGGCTGAACATACAATGCTGTATCCGTCGATTCATTCATTCCTTGCTCTACAAAATAAAGTTTCTCACAGATCGTCTTTACCGATTCATTCAATAATACGCGGGTTCCATCAATAATAACCACATGATCCAGCAGGCTGTCAATATCTCTCACCTGGTGCGTAGAGATGATGACTGCTTTTTCATCGGTCATGCCCGAAGCGATTACTTTACGAAACTGACTTTTAGAAGGAATATCCAATCCATTGCTAGGTTCGTCCATAACCAATAAAGAGGTATTGGTAGCTAATGCAAAGCACATAAATACTTTCTTCTTCTGCCCCATCGAAAGTTCACCCAAATGAATATCTTCATTCATATCAAAATCATGAAGGCAGGCATTCAAAAGCTCATTGCTAAAATTCGGATAGAACGGTGTGTTCAGTTTTAAGTATCGTTTCAAACTGACTGATGGCAAAGCAAACTCTTCAGGCACTAGAAACATATCCTGCAAAGTCAGGGGATAGCGCATGGAAACATCTACCCCTTTGTAAAGTACCTGTCCGGCCTGAGGACGAAGCAGACCTGTCATTAAATAGAGCAAAGTAGATTTACCTGTACCGTTCTTTCCTAAAAGACCGTAAACTGAACCTTTATCCAGCGTCAACGAGAAGTCATTAAAGACACTCTGTTTTTTCTTTCCATAACTGAAAGATAAGTTCTTTATTTCAATCATCATTGTGTTTATGTTTTTATTAGTTATTTAGTGTACTAGTTCATTAGTATACTACAAATATATATAGTTTATTTGAATAAACAAGAAGTATAGCCAATGTTTAACTTTCGTTAATCTCTAAACAAATTAAGCGGGCAGCAACTAAGTACTGTCCGCTCAACCCAAATGATAAATGAAAAAAAGAAGGACTATTTAATTCCTCCTAGTGCCTTAGTAGCAGTTTCGTTCTCAGGATCAATTTCCAATATTTTATTCCAATACTGTTTTGACTGGTTATAATCCTCTTTTACAAAATAATAATACCCCAAATAGCTGTTACATTCTACCAATACTGATTTAGTAGCATCAGACTTCTGTTCCAGAATACTCAGTGCAGCCTCATAATACGGCTTTGCCAGTCCCTGAGTGGTTTCAGGATCACGCAAAGAATTAACACGGGCACGCCAAAAATTTCCCAAATAGTTATCAGGAACTTTAACAGCCACCTGTGCAAAAATAGTATCGGCTTCAGCCAAATATGTCGGTTGTTTATCCTGATAAGCCGAATCGGTAGCAGCATAATAGTTCAAACGACCATATAAAAAGAGATCACTAATATCCGGGGAGCTTTTCATTTCATCCAGATAATTCTTATAAGCTTCTATCGCTTTCGGAAAATCACGTTTCTTCTCGTACACATCAGAGATATCTTTATAAATTTCCGTATGGGACTTATCCATAGACAATGCTTTGTTAAATTGTACCACTGCTTCTTCGTATTGCTTGTCCGCTTCCAGTAAACGAGCGAAATAAACATAGTCCAAGTATACATAATCCGGATTACCGGGATTAGCGAAGAATGTAGCAGCAGCTTCCAATCCTGTCTTATAGTCTTTTAATTCTAAATAATCATACATTGCCAGACGTTTTAGCACATGATTTTCTGGTGCAAGTTCCAAACCTTTCTTCACCATATCCAAAGACTGTGCATAATCTTTATTCAGATATAACAGCATGGCATAGCGGGTATAGTCCTGCTCAGTGGGAGTACCTACTTTCAGATAATTTTCGTATGCTTCTTTTGCCTTACCATATTGCCCCATAGTATAATATACATCCGCCAGTTCCTTACTGATGCGATTATCCTCCGGAGTTTTGGACTGTAAGCGCATCAACATATCCAATGACAGTTGAGGGTCTACGCCTTTATATACCTGTGCATATTTAAAATAAGCTTCACTACAGTCCTCATCCAAATAAATAGCCTGATTGTAATCGCTGCTAGCTTTATTCACATCATTCAAATTCAATGCTATATCACCACTCAGTAGATAAGCCACAGCACATTTACTGTTTATATCTTTAGCGCGTTGCGCATATTCGGCAGCTTCTGCCGTTTTCCCTTGATCTAGATAAGCCCGGCCTATCTCTACCAACAAAAAGGCATTCTTCTTATTCTTACCTTTCAATAATTCATCAAAAGCCTCAGAAGCTTTTGATGGATCCTCCTTTATCATCGTGGCAGCCTGCTTCACCTGTAGCGACCATTCACTACCCGGCGATTTCTGTCCCCACATGGTTACAGCCAGGCACAAGCTCATCACGATTAATACTAATTTCTTCATGGTTCTTCTTTTTTGTTCATTTATATTCCTCTTTTACATCTACAATCCGCACAGGAGCTGTTGCAGGCACCAATCCTGACTTCAGAATGATACGTTGCCCCCGGAAGTCTGTCAGAAATGAAGTCAGACCACTAGGCAAGCCACTTTTAGGATCATTAAGTAAAATGTACACACTGCGGGTTAATGGATACTGATTTAAAGCCAGATAAGCTTGATAAGGCCTGAAACTATTTTCCACTGTAGCCGAATCCGCACGACTGACAGCCATTATCCGAATGGCGTCATTAAAAGAGAGTCGCGTACTATCCGCAGGATTACCTATCCAGTTGACACCGATAACCCCTAAAGCTGCGGGGGTTTTAGCCACATACGAAATCACCTCCGGATTTGTTTTTTGTGCCTTCAAATCTTCCGATAGAGGCTTACCACCGCAGATCGAGTCGAGTACATAATGTACAGTACTCGAATTGGGATTATCAAATACCAGTTGAAGCGCACCTAGACGGGAATCAGGATTCAACTGTTTCCAGTCAGTAATTTTTCCCGTCAGTATCTCCTTAAATTGTTCAACTGTAATTAATGAATCTGCATTTTGCTTGTTTACTATCAAAGCTAAACCATCCGTTGCCATCTTTACAGATACAGGAAAGAATTTCTTGTCATTGAAAAATGCCATTTCCTGTCGAGTCAGTTGCCTCGTGGTTATAGCCAAACGTACACTGTCCGCCAACAAAAGTTTCATGGCTTTCACTTCACTGCAATAAACTGGATGCACGGTAGCATCCGGCGTTAATGCATGGAATACCTGCAATTCTTCTTCCGCAATGGGACGGAATGTCTCGTCCACAGCTATCGTAATTGTGCCCGAAGTCAACGTATCGTCTTCCCCTGGTTTGGGTTTGTTGCCACAGCCCGAAAACAACAGCAGCAAAACAACCGACAATGCAATATACAGCTTCATCATATATAGATATTATTGTAGCTTAAAAGTTATAGGAACGGTATAGTACACGGGAACATTACGTCCGTTCTGTTTTCCCGGAATCCACTTCGGCAATGACTGGATTACACGGATTGCTTCCTTGTCACAGTACGGGTCCAATGAACGCATCACCTTTACATCCTTCACATCTCCTGTAGCCGAAACTACAAAACGGACAAACACTTTACCCTGTATTCCATTTTCTTGCGCAATGGTAGGATAACGCAGATTCTTTGCTATAAAAGACAGCAATTCTCTATCACCACCTGGAAACTGAGGCATCTGTTCTACCATAGTATATGGTTTTTCTTCTGCTTCGGGAGCTTTAGTTATCACTTCTTTCAGTTCAGCAATATCCTTACCGTTCAATTCGTCATTACCTTTCACATCGGCAATGGAGATAGCTACCTTAGTCTGAGTCAATTCTTCCTGACTCTTTATCTCTTCATCATCACGCACTTCCTCATCTTTTTTGATAACAGGAGCCGTAAATTTGATAGAGCTTTTCAGAGCGGGAGGGGGAGCCACCGGTTCCACTTTCTTGAACTCTTCCTGTTTTACTTCAGGTTCTTCCAGTTGTGACAATGTAGTCACTTCCGTCATTACCTCTTTCTGCTTCGGAGTAGCCAGTTTTACCAATGTCGGTATGCTGAATCCTACGGCAGCAATTATCACTACAATCACCATCGCCCACGTGTGACGTTTCGGTGAATTGGCCCGCATCTTATAGGCACCGTATGCCTTATTCTTACCTTGGAATACCAGTTCACACCATTCGGGTGAGGTCAAATCTATTTTTGCCATTTTCTTTTCCTCCTTTTAAAAGTGTGTTACTATTCCACGATATCTCTACTCAGATCACCTTTCGTATCATAATTCTTGATCAAGAACTGATCCGCATCAACGATATCTGTTATCACATACTTACCTATATTGCATATTTGCATTTCATCCAGAGCATCAATCAGATTTTTATATGAAGAATCATCCGTCGCCTTTATGATGACAGTCGGCGTATCCTTTCCGCTTTTTATTTCAGAAAGTTTCTTCGTGTAATCTTCCTCTGATATCTTTAAATCAGCTTTCTGTTTTTTCAGTTCGTTTACCTCACGAACTGCCACCGAGTTCTTTTTAAGAAGAATGGAACGCAGACCATCCGCATTATACGAAGTTTCCTTCAGCGAAGTATAGTCTTTATAGTTAGGTTCTCCTTCATAGTAATACAATTTATCTCCTCCTGCCAGTAGCAAAGTTATTGCCTGTGAAGCCTTCACCTTACTCTGTTGTTCTTCAGTGATATTCTTGTCATTGCTCGGCATACTTATTTCCATCGTCTGAGGTTTGCTCAACGTGGTACACAGCATAAAAAAAGTAATCAGCAACATATTCATATCCACCATAGGTGTAAAATCTACGCGGACAGTCATTTTCTTTTGCTTGGATCCTTTTCCTTTTTTGCCGCTTTCTTGTACTTCAGCACTCATAATTATTCAGTTTTATTTATCAGAAGTAGTCTTCAGAGAAGTAATCAGATTGTACCGATTCTCTCTGAGATCCTGAAGTGAGCTCATTACATTTTTAATCACAGCGTAGGGAGTTGACGCATCAGCTTTGATAGCAATGCGTAAATCAGGATTCACCTGACGAGCATTACGTACCCACGATTTAAACTGATTATCTGTGCTGTCACAGGGAATACCTTCATTTTTCAACAGTTTATCCTGCTGTTCAGTAGGTAAATCCAAAAATTTCTGCATGCTTCTCATCGGAACACCAAACGTAGAAGCTGTCACAAATTTCTTTTCCTGCTCAGGAGTAAAGTCAACTCCGTACTCCTCACCCATCTTCTCCAATACAGCCTTCATATCGGGCTGTTTGTCGAGGCTCATAAATATTTTCCCTTGCGGATCCACCAAAATCTGAAGGATATTCGTTTCCGGAATCTTGATTTCTGAAACGGAGGCCGGAGTAAACACCTGCACCGGTTCCTTCTTCACAAATGTTGAAGTCAACATAAAGAAGGTAAGCAACAATACAGTAACGTCACTCATAGCTGTCATATCTATGAACGTACTTTTCTTTTTAATCTTTGCTCTACCCATAGTAGTTCATTTTAAAGGGGTGGCACGATTATTTATGAGAAGCCGCAAAGGTCTGTACAATAGAGAAACCTACTTCATCGAGGCTGTAAGTCAATTTATCAATCTTATTAGTGTAGTAGTTATAAGCAATAACCGCCAATGCACCTGTCAAGATACCAAATGCTGTATTGATCAACGCTTCGGAAATACCTTGCGATAATGCCATTGAGTCTGTACCACCACCAGCAGACAAAGCTGCAAATGAACGAATCATACCGATTACCGTACCAAGCAATCCCATCAGGGTACCCAGTGTAGTAATAGTACCGATAATTGGTAAATTCTGCTCCATCATAGGAAGTTCCAGTGCAGTAGCTTCTTCCAATTCTTTTTGAATGGCCAAGACTTTCTGGTCTTTGGATAGAGTCTCATCGTTTTCAACTTCAGCATACTTTTTCAAAGTAGAGGTAACAACATTAGCGACAGAGCCACCTTGTTTATCGCAAAGTTCCTGTGCTTTCTTCATATCTCCGGTAGCCAAAGCCGATTTGATATTAGCGACAAATTTCACCAGCGAGCCTTTACCAAAAGCCGAACGGATAGCAAAATAACGTTCAATACTCAATGCTATGACAGTGAGCAACAAGGTTTGAATAATAGGAACCACAATACCCCCTTTATAAATAGTTCCCAGGAAATTACCCGGCAACGGATGATTATTAGGGTCATTGTTCATAAAATTAGCTGGATTTCCCAGTAAAAAGTTATATATACAAATTGCAATGATAAAGCAGCATATAATTACCCAACCTGCATTTTTAATACCTACAATCTTATTAGTAGTTTTATTTTGAATAGCTTCCATGATATATTTTAATTAATCGTTATAGTTTAAAAAAAGATAATTCGAGACCAACCCCGACACTCTGCAGGGCGTCGGAGGAGGTTAAACAACTAAATTTATAACGATTAATTAAATCAAGATGCGTCTCAGCGTGAACACAAAATAATGACATGCCGGAGACACACAATGAATGGGATTAGACGGAAAGATTTTGGCGCGGTCAATAGCCAATAATTCCTCCCGTAGTGAAAAACGTCCTATGAGAATTTTTAAGAAGTTCTGTTGAAGTTCCTCTGCTCTACGGATACGAAGATCGTCAGGCACTAATTTAGTTAATACCTGCTGTTGTCCTGTCAGCAAAGAAGTAGTGAAAGACATGGTTTCCAATGTACCATGGTCAGACGGCGTATTCTCTTGAGATTCCGTAGTAGTAGCATACCTGTCAATGGCGGAAGATACAACATCCGCATCGACTCCCTGATAGTTCAGCATTACAAGCAGGGCGATTAATCCTATTTTGACAATAAGCTTCATTGACTACTGATTTCGCAAGATTCTCGGTTTATATTATTGAAACAATTCTATTGTTTTATTTGTTCACACAGACCTAAAAATTACTCAAGTGTTTTTATACTGAAGTTTTATTTTATAAGTTTTCTCTCATGAATTATTCAAAATTCACGTAGCAAATATAGTAAATATATTCGATAATCATAAAAAGATTACGAAATAAATTTCCTTTTTTAACTCCTTTTCTAATTCCAAATTATAATGCTCATTCTTTAGTTAAATATGCTCAATGATAGAATCATTGCAAAGCCTATTAATAGGGTATTTATGCTCCAAAATTTCACCTGTTTTATTATCATAAGTATATACTATATATACACGTATAATCCTCTTTCGATACAGAAGAAGAAGATGTAGACAAACTGATAGCTTGCATAAAGGCGCTATAATCATCTTCCGTTTCTCTGTTAGGCGGGCCTTCAGACCTGCCTGTTCTATTTCCCGCCTTTTTCCA